>ORMF012175662.1_pt1 | contig 66675 bp, 60 predicted proteins | sample 1779871 | NCBI WGS metagenome assembly ORMF01 (sample SAMEA104232316, study PRJEB22302) | groundwater metagenome | biome: forest; feature: aquifer; material: groundwater | place: USA | collected 2011-08-07 | depth 5.4 m | reverse complement strand
GTTCAACCGCCAGCTCATAGATTGGCTGCTTTGGTACAACACACGAAGGCCACACTGGTCGATTGGCCTTTGTTCTCCATTGCGGTATATTTGCAACAAGCTAACGCCGAAACAGTCTCATATGTTATGGACGAGTACATACGCTTTCCAAAACAAACTATCGCCTATACAATTTATGATATCGATTCAACCGGAGCTTATACATTTTAATTTACCTCGGGAGTCCAAAATTGGGTTGCATTATACAGCGAGTAGATTTTTCGCGCCTAAAGTGCTATCGTGGCAGTAATGAGCGACTCTATTCAGAAAATTAAGCGGGTACCGCTACGGGAACTTTGGCGTAAGGAGGACAAGGATTTTACGAAATGGCTGGAGGAACACATTGATTTTTTAAACGATGCCATCGGTTTTGATATCTCCATAGAGTCCCGAGAAGAAAAAGTCGGGCCTTTTAAGGTTGATTTATACGGCGAGGATAACTTCGGCAACAAGGTGATTATTGAAAATCAGCTGGAAAAGACCGACCACAATCATCTCGGCCAGCTGATTACTTATCTCACTAATCTCGGCGCCAATATCGCTATTTGGATTTGCAAAGAGCCGACAGAAGAACACGCAAAAGCTATTGACTGGCTGAACGAAGTTTCGCCGGATGACATCTCTTTTTATCTCATCAAGCTGGAAGCTATTAGGATCGGGGACGATTCGCCGGCGGGCCCTCTGTTTACTGTCGTTAAGCGTCCCACAACGGAGAAGAAGCAGATCGGGCTTGAGAAAAAAGAATACGCGCAAAGGCATGTATTCAGGGAAAAATTCTGGGCACAATTTCTTGCGGAGATGAATAAAAAGAACTCGCTATTCGCCAATGTTAGTCCGAGCACTGAAAGTTGGATTGGTGTCGGAATGGGCCGAGGCGGTTTTAATCTTAACTTGGTTATTTCAAAAAAATACGCTCGGGCGGAGATTTATATAAACAGAGGAGAAATGGAAGAAAACAAAAAGGCGTTTGATTCTCTTTGTAACCTTAAAGACGAGATTGAGAAAGAATTCGGCGGCAAACTGATATGGGAGCGCATGGAGGATAATGTGACTTCAAGAATTAAACACCAATTAGACGGCGTAAGCGTAAATAATGAAGAAGATTGGCCAAAAATGAACGGATTCATAATAGACGCCGCGGAAAGAATGCATCGAGCATTTAAAGATCCGATAAAGAAATTGCGGGTATAAGCACAAAGGACCTCGCTGCCGAGGCCCTTTAGCTATAAAGTTAGCGATCTTTCAATCGTTTTTATATTATAGCAGCAATCGCATATAATCTCCTATAGTTGATATATGAGATTGGCCATAAGAGCTGTATTTGTTATACCAACAACATGGCAAAGAAAAATGTAAAAAGCACTTCCTCCGATGACAGGTTCAATGCCGATTTTTGGAAGGAACAGAGGAGAAAAACGCTGATTGAGAGCACGGGAGCATCCGTGCGGCTTTCGGGTTCAAAAATTACTAACGAAGAAGTGGCGGATATTATAGATTCTGGAAAGAGTAAGAAACTATATCAATGCCAGGAGTGCGGTTTCCACTATGCCGATAAAGAGTGGGCCGAGAAGTGCGAGGCGTGGTGTCGGGAGCACAAAAGCTGCAATATCGAGATCACGGCTCATGCTGAGGAGAATAAAAAGGCATAATTTATTGCGCGATTTTCTGCGCGATTCTTGCGTGATTTTCTTTGTTTAGAAAAATTGATATAGTGATATTGGAATAGTGAGAATCGGTATTTATCGGCGCAAGCCGGTAACAGGGTTGTGTAATGAGTCCGCCATCCGCCTTGTGCGGTGGATTCGCCCGAAAGGACGAAGGGTGCGGTTAAAAGCGATTCTGGCTTACGGGTGTACCGAGAGCTCGGCCGAGGGTCGAGGGGCGCAAGAGAGATTTATCTTTCCCGCTCGCTGTTCCCGCAAAGAACTCCCGCTCGGGAGTTTTTTGCTTTGTGTTTACGACAAGGTAACATACCCCCGCTATGAAAAAGTCAGATTTCGGGGATATCGTGGAGGTGGTTATTATCTTGGCAGTTCTTGTGGCCGGTCTTTTCTACACCGCTTACGGGCTTTTTGATACGAGTTCTGTTTCGGGTTCTCATAATCGGTACTACGAAGCGCGAGAGGATTTCTAACAAGCTCTCTCAGCTCGTCAAATTCGGGTCAACGCGGCACAAGGGGTACAAAGCTCTGGCCCGGGGTGAATCGTTCGCCACGGGGGCACACGGTGGCAGAAACTGGGAGAAATAGTGAGTGGCGGGGTGGGGTAGGTTTATAGGTTGGCAAATTCTCGCAGATCGGGGATGTAAATGTAGCCATTGTGCTCTTGAATTATCGTTCTAACGCTGTTCACAGTGCGGAGCCAGATAAGCAAAGCTACCCAGAATGACGATTTTGTGTTAGAATGGCCCCATGTGGGATATTATTGTTATTGGCGGGGGGCCGGCGGGGATGATGGCGGCCGGGAGGGCGGCGGAACGGGGCCGCTCTGTTTTATTGCTGGAGAAAAATCCGATACTCGGCAAGAAACTTCTCACAACCGGCGGAGGGCGGTGCAATGTGACAAATAACAAGCCGGATATCCGGACGCTCGCCGCGGAATATAAAGGCAGTGGGCAGTTTCTCATGTCCGCGTTTTCGCAATTTGATGTCGCAAAAACTCTGGATTTCTTTAACTCTCGGGGCATGCCGACCAAAGAAGAGCTAAACGGCAGAATATTTCCCGCTTCCGATAGATCAGAATCTGTTCTGGATGTCTTAATTAAATATCTCGCGCAAGGTGGCGTGGAAGTCAGAACAAATACAATGATCCGAGATCTTGCTTTCAGCAAAAGTAAAAAGCTGGTCACGGTTACACTGCAAAACGGGACGGAGCTACAGGCAAAGTCCTGCGTCGTTGCGACGGGCGGCACCTCTCATCCGGAAACCGGGTCCACGGGAGACGGCTTCATCTGGCTGGCCCGACTGGGGCATACGATTATTAAAAATGATTTTGCCCTCGTCCCTTTAGCAGTTAAGGACCGCTGGGTTAAAAAAATATCCGGAGTAACGCTGGACGATATTAAAATCACCGTTTTACAAGACGGCAAAAAACAAGAGACGCAAAGAGGGCGGCTGCTTTTTACGCACTTTGGAGTCAGCGGACCGATGATACTGAATATGAGTAAAAGTATCGGAGAATTATTACACGGCGGGGAGGTCACTATTATGATTGATTTACTTCCCCAGCTGGACCTGGGCGCCCTCAAGCAAAATCTGCAAACAATACTGGTGGCCGAAAGTAATAGAAAATTAAAAAATTCTTTAGGCACGCTCGTTCCCGGGGCGCTTATTCCGGTATTGCTTAATCTGACGGGAATAAACGGCGAGACACCCAGCCATAGCGTGAGTCACTCTGATCGCCTAAAGCTCGTCCAAGGCCTAAAAGCAATACCTCTGCATATTGAAGGGTTGCTCGGCGCGAACAAAGCTATCGTCTCCTCGGGTGGAGTGGATCTGCGAGAGGTTAATTTTAAAACCATGCAATCGCGTCTGGCGCCACCAATATATCTGACCGGCGATGTGCTAAATATCAATCGCCCTTCCGGTGGCTACAGTCTTCAAATCTGCTGGACGACCGGATTTATCGCCGGCAGTAACGGTTAAAATATGAACAATTCCCCAAACACAATCCGCGAACAGCCCCGCAACCCCCTGCACGGCAAAACGCTGAAGTTCATTTTAGAATTTTTGCTGGAGCATTATGGTTGGGCGGAACTCGGATCTCGTATTAACATTAAATGCTTCTTAAATAATCCCAGCATCAACTCTAGTCTGGTTTTTTTACGCCAAACCGCCTGGGCGAGAAAAAAAGTGGAATCGCTCTATCTTAGTTCGCTACACTAATTTTTGAGTGAATATAATCTATTAACCATGACTTACTTGGTGGCCGTAACGCTTGCTAACATATCCCTCTTTTCGCTTTGTTTTTTAGGAGACCATTTGTTCCAAGGCCCAAATCAATTTAAGTGAACCCTCGTAAATCCGGCACATAAATATACTCATTCTGCCGCTCAAAAATGGTTCCAATATCCCGCGCGATGCGGAGCCAAAAATTATTAGAGTTTCTAGAATTCTAAAATCTAAAAATAGAGTCTTCTGAACCCCATTTTGGAGGTTTGTTTAGAAGATGGAAATATGAAATAATTAAATCATGAAACAAGCGATTGATTATCTTCATTTTCCGTTTGTGTCGCGAATAGCGCCCATATTCGTCGCCTTGACCATCCTTTTTTCGGCCGGTAGTTCGCTGGCAATGTATAGTCCGATTAATTATTTTCAAATTACTTACGCGCCGGCGATATTCAGCAAAACCGAGATAACAAACGGGAGTATTTTTAATACCACAATTCAAAGCAGGGGCGTTGCCATTAAAGATCCGCCATCTTCAGCGGACGCAGTCAGATTTTCTTATCGGTATATAGCCACCAACGGAGCGACCGGCGAGGAATTGGTATTGAACCCGCTTCAGACCGTTACAATAGAACCTTTTCCGCAAAAGCAAGGGGAAATTTACGAAATAACGAACGTAGCGCCGTTGCGGTTTCCGGCCGGAAGTTCGGAGGGTGACTATATGATCAGTGAGGAAATTGTCAATGTAGAAATGAAAGGCGCGGGGCTTAACTGGCAGAACGCTCCGAAACCCTCTAAACCTCCGGGACCCACAAAGCCATCCGCGCCCACAAAGCCATCCGCGCCCACAGATGCGTCCGGGACCATAGGTCCTAAGCCAGCTAAACCATCGGAACCGACTCAGCCACCAGAGCCCGCAAAACCACTTGAGCCCTCCGCCCCCTCGGGACCTCGACGAGAAATAGGAACAGTAACCTACGCGCCAACTATCGTGGCAGAACCGGAGTTGCTTCCGGCCCCCGCTCCTAAATTGGTGCCAACGGCAAACCCCACCATATCCGCGTTAGCTATTTCGCCGGCATCTGTCCTTGGTGGCGCGACTGCGATTGGCACGGTGAGGTTAAATAAACCCGCGCCTGCCGGCGGTCAGATTGTGCGACTGTCCTTTACCCCGCGCGATATGTATACCACCAACGCCTTGATATTGCCCGACAATGTAATAGTAAGGGCCGGCGCAATTTCCGGTACATTTAATATCCCAACCAACGCCGGGGAGAGGATCATAAAAATAACCATTTCTGCTACGCTACAAAACTCTAAGGCAACTGCGGCGCTCATCATTAACCCGCCATCGCTCACCATATCCGCGCTGACCGTATCGCCGGCAACAGTCATTGGCGGCGCAATTTCAGTCGGCAAGGTGACGGTAAGCGCCGCGCCGCCTGCCGGCGGTCAGGTTGTGCGGTTGTCGGCGGCTCCGAGCGGTCTTGTTTCGCTTCCCGCGAATGTCGTAGTGCGGAGCGGATCCTCGGGTTCTTTTAGTGTCGTGACCAGCGCAGTGACAACGCCCACGAACGTGACGATTACGGCTACGCTCGGTAACGCTAAACAAACAACTATACTTATTATTAATCCGCCGTCGCTTACACTATCTTCTTTGATTGTGTCGCCGAGTTCGGTGATGAGCGGCGCCTCGGCGGTTGGCACAGTTAATTTGAATCGCGCGGCGCCCGCGGGCGGTCAAGCTGTAACATTGGCGGCAACCCCTCGCGACTCGCTCTCGCTCCCCGAAAAGATAACGGTGGCGGCTGGCGCGACCTCCGGTATGTTTGATATTTTAACTAAGATGACAGCTTCGCCGATAAACGCGACTATTGTGGCCACTATACAGAATAATTCTCAGAAAACCGCTCCGATAACGATCAACCCAACCCCCGGACCATGTTCGTATAGTTGCCGGCCAGCAAAAAATGTCGGAGGGAGCAGGTGGTCTGGCCCGAATTGGGTGACAGCCTGTGGAAATAATGAAATAGCGCAACCCTGGATGACTTGTCCTCAAACATATCAATCTTATTCTTGCGGTTTTGCGGGACGGCGTACTTGTTCCGTTCAGGTTACTGCAATCTGTTGCAAGTCCAAATAAGATCTTTTTAAGTCCTAAAATTGGGAGATTCTATAGTCATCAAACTCCACGTCCATAAAGTCAGTGCGGATAATAAATGGGTGCTTATTCTATCTCTCTAATACTAAATAATTTATATGCCACATCCTCAATCTTGTCATTTCTTATAAATACCGAGGTACCTGGTTCTAAAAGTACCTTATTCGCAGAATAACCACATGTCTTCATTACATCCATACTAGAATTAGTCTGTGCCCAATCACCAGAGTCGGTATATTCTGCAACTTTTTCCCAAGTACCACCATTTTTTCCGTCTGTTAAATCTCGATGGAGTTCCAAATTCACAAATTTCGCATCCGGCTGAGTTTTTACTATAAATTTCATTCCAATCCAAACATTTCGAGGCATGGTACCGTCTAGAGTATCCCACTTTGCCTTATTATTCTCTGATGGTTTATTTGTACTATACGCACCTTCATGCATTACTTCCTTTTGAAAAACAGCTCGTCCATCATAAAGCAGCCTCCCGTAGTAAGCCGCACCGAGGCACGGATTTGTCAATGTTACGTCCTGATGATCGCTTCTTGCTCCAATAACTATGCCCTGAGAACTCATAATACCGGATTCCGATATCCGTTTTGCGTATACAGTGACTTCAACATTATTCCACTTCTTTTCTTTTGAAACATCATGGACATACATTCTTGGGGAATCTCCCTGGAGATGGACAATCCCATTACCATCAATAACAACTTCACCGTTTCCTCGAGAGGTAAATTCCTCATCTAACGGATCGCTGTCCCCGCTTCTTATAATTATCTTATTTCTATAAGACCACTGCGCACGCCAAACTCGGCCGCTCCCTTTTGTAGGATAAAGCATTTTAATTTGATTATTAATCACATTATTTGCTGATTCGCTAATCACTAAATCTAGATTGTTATATCTAATCTGCGGAAAAGATATTGAAAATGAGTTATTCAAATTTAAATATACTAAGCTACTAAATGAGAGGGCGATAATGACTATGATCGGATAAATAATGAGCCTCATAATAAATTTATACCTTGAAGAAATGAGCCACCAAGAACTCTAAAGAATAATAGTTTATCTAATATTATATTTTGAATTCGCACAAACATGGGGATGGATTCAATGTTTATACTAATAGCTAACTGTGGCGATCGCCCATCAGTGAACACTAATGATCTTTGTTTAATACCATTATCTCTATCAAATTCACGGAGTGTTTTTACTTTAATATTTTCTTTCTTAATAAAGTCAATTAATTCCTTAAACTCACTTAATTTATAACCCGGCTTATCACCAGATAGGGAGTGAATTCTATGAAAGGTAATAAATAGAGGTAGCTTATATATTTTGGCATCGACAATGGCACTTTTCAATTCTGAAACTGGAACAAATGCTTTTATTCCAGTTGATTCTGTACCATCAGCAGAAATTGTTTTTACTCCAAGAGGATCACCAAATGGGTATGCCTCCGGTTGATTAATAGTTGTTCGGGCAAAAGTATAATATTTTCCTACAACATCCTTAATCGCTTTATTAGTAGCACCATGAGGATAAATATACCAATTAGGAGTAGTGTCTAGGTCATTCTTTATGAGAAATTTCGCTCCGGCAAGCAAATCTTCTGTAAAACCATCAATGTCATCATTCTTAACATAAGCTTCGAGTGCACTTACATGATGCTCCGAATGATTTATTAAATCCCATCCATACTCGTCTTTAATTTGCTTGAGTTGTTTTAATGAAAGATAGCCACGCGCATTAGCAACAACTTGATCAGCTATGACGGCAATATTTCCTTTAAATCCATATCCGTTCATCACGGTAATTGCAGGGAGAATTGATTCGTAACCATCATCAAAAACAATAATCACTTCGCCTTCTTTTTGTGCTGTAGTCACAGCAAAATCTGCCAATTGCATGGTGGCGGTCTTCTGTATTGTTGATCCTATCCTAAGTCGTACCGAATCAATATTGCCCCAATCAAAACCAGTGCCAGACTGTCTCCATTGCCCGCCAGTTTCTCGTTGTAACCCCTTCCCTAAACTAATTGTTAGCCATTCACCGTCATATTCCTCTCGATATGAATTTTTGAGATCGCCCGTAACATAACCCCGCCACTTATCAGTAGATAGCAGGATATCTAGCTTATTCACGTCGTAACGGTTTAATACCCTCATCTTTATCAAAAGATTTTTATTATTCAGATCAAGATTTACAGGAATATCTGCATAGAAAGTAGTGCCTGTCAGATAAGTATTAAAGCTTATTAAACCCTGGTCGCTTTTTAATTGCCCGTATTTTTTATTTTTTTCAATAACTCCCCAGTTGTCTGGCTTTAGAATATCTAAGGAAAACTTTTCAATCTCAACGGACGCATAATCGGTAGAGGTAACCCCGCCACGAGTTCCTTCGACATCGCTTACGTCAATATTAATTATTTGTGATGAATCATTTATTTTTACAGATTTTCCATCAAAAGAATATCTTAAACGAGTATTGTGCTTTCCAATTTCAATCAGTGTTGCGTATGTTGCATTTTGAGACTTCTGTTCATATTCCAATGAATAACATGGAATTGCCTTCGCATATTCTTCGGCACACCATCCATCGATTGGGGAAGTTTGACCAATAACAGATTTGAAAGATATAGCATCTGGCACTATTTGAAATATATTCATAACTTCTTCCTCGCCATCTTCAGAAGAAGCAAAAACCTTAACTGATGTTCCGGCTGTAGTAATTCTTGCTCCGGGGAATAAATGAAAAAATTGCTTATAGGTATGTTCTTCATCGGATGTAAGTTTGTCTAGTATTAAAAGATACTTCTTGCCAATGAGAGCACCGCTACGCTTGTGGCTGACACCCTTATATAATTCATGTTCGGCTGACTGGGAAACATAATCTTTAGTTTCTTTAAAATTACCCCTTACGGCTGTGCCCCTCATCTGATCCAAATCATCGACAACTACTGTATTATGGGAAGCGGTGCCACGAAAATAATTCTTATAATCACTTTCTTCGTAGGCGAATAATCCGGCGTCAGGCATAAGATTTATGCCATTCGCATATAAACTAAATGATAAAGCGTCTAAGTCACTATGTAGAGTTCTATACAGTCCAAAGTCAAAAATAGCTTGTGTTTGGTTTTCAAATTCTTCGCCCTCTCCCCAGCCGGAACGCATTAATACTTCACCTGATTCGGGGTAAACAATATTCAGCTTACTTGGTTTATTGCCCTCCTTGCCATTAGTAAGGACGTATTTTAATTCAGGGAAGGACTGAGCAATATCTTTATATATTCCTGAATATGATATTTTACGCTTAAGAGAAGCTCCTAAAAGCGGGACCTCTTTGTTCGGTTGTAATATATATGTAGCATATGAAATCATAGCCTGAAGTCGTTCGTTAAAAATATCACTTATCGGAGAGTTTTGTCTTTTAGAGAAGTTATAAAGTTCCCAGTATTTTTCTAGAGTATAGAAATGGTAATATGGCGAATTTTCAATCAATACACCATCCGCATCAACCATAACAGTAAGACTATCGCTTAGTCGATTTTTTGATAACTCCAACCATTCTGAAGCATGAGGAAAGTCGGGAAAATTAACAGCTATTAAATACAATGCCGCCGCCTCATTTAATCCATGATTGAAGCTTTTCTCATAATGATTGGGATCTGCTAAGAAATCTCCATGTGCTTCTAGAGATTTGAGAATTTCTTCACTAGCCTCATAGGTAAGCAGGTTATTCTGTCTTAGCATCCACCAAGTTTTTACAAAATACATTGTCCGAAATGAGACCCCATGAAAATCATCCCATGAATGGGGCTTGCCTGTTCCGTGATCAATAAAACTTAGGGTCATTTCCTCCGCTTTTTTTAGATATGCCTTATCGTTTGTTTTATCAAAAGCAAAATATAAATGTTGAACAGGACGGAAACCATAAAACAAAAACCTCCAATATCTATCTTGGAGCGGATCTTCTGTCCATGTGATGGGGTTAGATACCTTTGCGTAGCCATACCTTTCAATTGGGATATTATCCTCTAATATTTGATTAGCGCTTTCAATATCTCCCTCCGAAAAAAAATCGTAAATCTGCTCCTTACCATTGCTTTTGAATGAGTAGGCGTCAAAAATCGTTTTATAAACGGAATCCACAACATCGCTTGGACGACATACTTTACCACCCTCAACTATGATCGATAACGTATCTTTAGGGCAAATATACGCCTGTCTCTCACGCTCAATTTGCCCTAAACGGCGTTGTTCTTGATAAGACGAAAAGCTCTTAAAAATAAACTCATAAAAATATTTACCGGCAGTAATAGAAAAAACCACTAAAATAATAGTTAGAAAAAATACCTCTATTCTTTTTAATTTTATTAAGTCCTTGACCATACCATTTTTCGTATCGTTAACACCGCATAAAATATCAACCACGAGATAATTAATGTGGACAATAAGCTCATAAGCGGTCGATATATCCACATATGACTTTGTTTATCTTCAAGTTTATAGGCGATTCCAAACATAAACCCAACAAAAACTATGCCTAGCAAATATAATATCGCAGAATAAGGATCACCGGTTATCGGTAAATAGATAAAATGCTTAAAAACTATTAATGGCCCCACTATAACAAATAATATGTGCGCATAGTATGCAATAGCCGGAAGTAATGGTTTGCGCCAATAAAATAATCCTGTAAAAAAAAATATTTCTGATAAAACTTTTCTTCCATCTAATTTGTTGCTTGATTAAACCAGAGAAGGTCTCTGGTACTATCGTCCAAGATTTAGCTGACTTACAATAAACAACATCCCAATTTTTTAAGGGATAATCCTGATTTTTGATAAATGGAGAATTTTGATATTTTTTCTTGAGTTCTTTACCGATAATATGACCGCCTAGAACAAAGCCTGTCATCGTTCTATCCGTCGCAAACTTAAATTCCTGTCCCAAAAAAATATCGCCCTCCCACGCAGGAATAAAATTGAAAATTGCCTCTTTACGAAATAGAGCCAATGGACCCGAGACACAAGAGACTGACCCAAAAACACTTTCAAATGCCTTACGAATTGAAAACTGTCCTTCCATCCAGGAATCTTGCATTTTTGTTAATAAATTCTTACTTGCATTCAGAGCCCTCCCATGCCCGCTGATCGCGCCGACATTTTTGTTGTATTGAAAAATTTTAACCATTTTCGCAATTGCATCCGACTCCCAAACTGAATCACTGTCCGTATGCGCAAAAATTTCTCCTTTGGCGATCGCCAGAGCCATTCCTAATGCCTTTTTTTTGCCAACATTTTTTTTCAAATTAATGAGTTTGATATCACCTCTTTTTTCATACCTTTTAAGTATTTTTAAAGTTTGATCCGTACTTGCATCGTTTACGGCTATGATCTCTTTATTTTTATAAGTTTGCCTAATCAAGGAGTCCAAACAGCGAGAAATATTACCCTCTTCATTTCTTACGGCAACCATACAGCTTACAAAATATTTTTTATTTGTAACTTTTTTATTTTGTTTTTCTTTCTTGAGTGCAACAATATAGGGGTCGCGATAAGCTAAAAAGGCAACCATGAAAGTCACCCAAAGAAATAATGTAACGCTTATGCCGTAAATACTTAATAGTAATAATGGGTTCGCGTCGCTAAAGAAAAATTTCCCTAATAGAATAACTAATATGGCAAAAATAATAAAAATTTCAACAAATTTATGCGCGGAGGATTTATTAAACATCTTTATCTCCCTATCCCCTTAAAAATTATGCCTGCCTCAATAAATTTTTCTTTTGGCAAGAAGTTACGACCATCGATGATGACTTTGACGCCGTTTTTTACAAAATATTCCGGGGGTAATTCAACGAATGCTTTGTGTGAAGTGGCAAAAATGACGGCCTGCGCGCCACTTATTGCTTCATCCATAGTCTTGGCTGTTGATTTGCCTAAAACATACGGATCAAAAGTCGCGACTTGCGCGCCTCTTTTTTCCAAATTCTTAATAATTTCAAAAGACGGGCTCTCACGACAATCATCAATATTGGCTTTATAAGATAGACCCAAGACTGCAACCTTCGTTCCCGTCATAGAGATGCCCTGATTTTTCAGCGCAATTTCCGCAAGACTCACGGTGTATTCCGGCATGAACTCATTAGTGTGATGCGCTATAGATAAAAATTTGTGCTCAAAGCCATATTTCTTGGCATAATCAATAAGATAATGCGGATCCACTGGTATACAATGACCACCGATGCCACAGCCCGGATAATGTGGCATAAAAGCAAAGGGCTTAGTCGCTGCGCCGTCAATGACATTCACGACATCAATTCCTAATTTATCAAAAGACATCGCTAATTCATTTACAAAGGCAATATTTATATTACGGAAAGAATTTTCTACCACCTTAACCGCCTCCGCCTCTTTAAGCGAATTCATAGGCTTAATCTCGGCACCGATAATAGAGCGATAGAATTCAATCGCCAGATCAAGGCTAGTCTGACAAAATCCGCCGACAACTCTCGGGATATTAGAAACATTCCATTTCTTATCGCCCGGGTTAATTCTTTCCGGACAATGAGCAAGAAAGAAATCTACTCCGCATTTTAATCCGGTTTCTCTTTCTAATATCGGCAAAATTATTTCTTCGCACACTCCGGGATTCACAGTAGACTCCAAAATAATTAATTGACCCCTTTTTAAATAAGCGGCGATGGATGCGCAAGCTGACTCCACTGGTCGATAGTCCGGCAATTTATTTTCGTAAATTGGAGTTGGCACACAAACGATAATGATATCCGCTTTAGCTATCTCGTGAGCATCGGTCGAGGCGCGCATAGAAGTAGTGGCTAATTCTTTATCTACAAGACTGTCCAAAAAAGGCGCCCTGCGCTGATTGATAAGATTCACTTTTTCCGTGCTCAAATCTATCCCCACGACATTGTGACTATTTTTGGAAGCCAAAAGTGCCAGAGGCAAGCCCACATAACCGAGGCCCAATATTACTACATTTTTCTTGTTTTTATTATGATTATTGGTCATTAGTAGTCGTCAATAACAATAATGTGATTAGATTGACACGATTGATATAGACAGGACAAAACGCACCGTTTTATTCATTTTTCCTCATTAAAACAAGGAATGAGAATGGATACTTTCATATGCTCTAGATTATATAATATTAGAACTAATATGTCAAAAGGGCTAAAAAAGTCTATTTCAGAATATCAAAGAAATCTTATAATAATGACAAATTAGCTTTTAAAATTTTATTGACGCGAATATTATTGCGGTAAAATAAAAACCGGCCGAGGGAATCTCGAGCCGGATTTGTTTTTTCACGCCAGAACCGAAAGAATCATACCGAGCATCGACCAATCCACATCTAGTTTACGGCGAATCTCTCCTACTTTCATAATTTCCACATAAGTTCGCTCTGTGTCTTCCACGATGCCGTGCGCGACCCCTCGTTCGGCGCGCAGCCACTCGAGTTCTTCAACGGTGATTTCGACCGAAAAGAGATGTGCTTTGTGGGCGGAAAGCGTCGCGACCATTTGACGGGACTCGTGACGACGCATCCGCGCCGCCTCGATTTTCAAACCTGTCTCCTCCCCGCATTCGGCCGCCACGACTTCCAGCTGATCACCCTTTGGTTTTAAGGATGATCCGCCCGGCACTTCCCAGACAAAACCGTCGCCAGTCGCGGCCGGACTGCGGAACTCGCGGATCAAGACCACATCCGTCTCATCGAGCGACTCTCCGCGCCGATACATCACAATCGTCGCGATGTCGGGCCGAGCCAGAACAACTTCATTGGTCTTGTTGCGGTTCTCGCTCGCGATATAGACATTCACATGGAGCGCGTAGAAAAATACAAACTTTTTCTGCGGTCCCACGCGGAAAGTCCACAAGACTCTCGCGCCATCGAGCCTATTACCCGCCCCTCTCTGCGCCTGATACCAACTTTGAAAATGGGGCGTCTTCCAGATATAGAGTGGCACTTCCCTCTCGCCGTCGGAGCGAAGGGCGCCCGCGCCCACCATCTCCATAGCGGCTTTCGCGGTATCGCGAAGAGTATTGCTAATCGGCACGACCAGTTTTTTAGCGTAAAACAGTTGGTAGCGAACTTTCTCGGCTTCCTCAGGAGCGCCGAAGACAACTTTGCCGCTGTCCTGCCACACGCCCCATTCAGTATTGGTCGTCAAGGCCGGCATGGTCAGCATATTACGCGGAACCCAAAAGAGAATGCAGTCCGCCAGATTCAGGCACTTTTCTTCCCATTCGATTTGGGCGACATAATTATTTTGCCATTCACCATTGCTCGTTTCCGGAACAAACACCACTCCGTCATAGCCCAGTTCCTCCAGAATCTCCAACGCCCGGGGACGCCAGGAAGGCACCACAAACAAACGCGAAGTGGGACCGGCGAGGAAAATGGCTTTCTTATAACTAGACGGAACCGCCTGATTGGCATAGACCACCTGCATAGCTCGCCTCCTTTTCGAAAGATGCTAACCGGATTGTCAAACAACGACTATGATAGTTTATAATAAAAAGTTAGTGGAGTCAAATTATAAAATAAGGGGTATTTTTATAACATTAGGGTAAGATTGCCACGCCAAGCCTCGCAATGACGGAAAGAATAGTTTCTACTTCGGAAAAAGTGGGAGGAGGAAAAATACCCAGAGGAAAAAATGCCCAATGGAATTATTTTTCGTGGGAGGCGCGGTGATGGAGGACGGCGAGACCAGCCAAAAGCAAAACGATATTTTTGAAAACAAATTCTCCTTCCAAATTAAGGATCGGAAAATAGGGCTCGAAAAGGACGCTAGGCGAGATTAAAAAAACTGAGAAGGTGCCAAGAAGATGGGCAACAAGAATCACCAAGATCGCTTTTGGATAAAAGTTAAAAAGCAAACCCGCGCCGATCAGAACCTCCACTAGACCCAAGCTAAATAAGCCGATGCCGTCGGCGAAAAACGGAAAACTATTCATCACCAAGTTATAAACCGGATTAAAACCCGCCATCTTCAAAGCGCCGAACCACAGGAAGACCGCGCTCAAGGCAATTTTTAACCAAAAAATAATTCCTTTCATATATCTATTATATAATATTTATTACAACGAAAAAACCCGATCGTGCGTGATCGGGTTTTGGGTTTTTATATTAGACCGAGCATGCCGAGAGATTCTTCGAGGATACTCGCGTGGTCGAAGATAAAGCGATCCTTCGATTTGATTAGTTCAGCTAATTCGGCCGGGCGGAGAAAGATGACTTTCGTTTTCCCCGGTTCATCACGGGATTTACCGTGAGCTCTGCCCCAAAAAACAGTCGAGACATATCTACCGCGCGGATCGCGATCTACTTCGGCGCGTGTGAAAAGCGTTTCCTTGATAACGAGATCCAAACCAGTCTCTTCCTTGAACTCGCGTTTGGCGGTCTCCGTGAGCATCTCACCCGGATTTTGTTTCCCACCCGGAAGTGCCCAGCCCTTGACCGAGCCTAATCGTTCAACAATAACAATCGATCCCTTGTAGAGCGCCACAACATCGGCGCAATATACAATCCCGCTATTCTTTTCCATCAGGCTTCTCCTTAGAGGTAATGTCCCGGAACATAATGCCCGGCTTTGGGAAGTTCGGCACGCTGCGGATGTATTGTTTCAAGTCCATGGGCGCCCTCCTTTCTGGCTTCAGCCACAATCTACATCGACAGCTTGCTGATACTACCGCCGGCCTGGGTCGCTTCGAAAATCGCTTCGGCAAAATAATCATCAATCGAAACCCGCGTTAGCCATTTATGTTGGGCGTAATATTCCTCCGAACGAGGGATCGAGTCCGAACAATGAATAGAAAAGTTATCGGCGGCAAAAGCCCGCTCGGCATCACCGCTAAAAATCCCGTGCATGGCGTAGATATACACTTCGAGCGCGCCCATGCTCTTCAGAGCTTTCGCGACCTCCCGGATCGTATGACCGGAATCGATGATGTCTTCGTAGATAACCGCGCGCTTGCCCTTCATATCGGCGCCGATGACCGAAACGATCTCGGCCTGATTCGCCGCCGGACGGCGCTTTTCAAAAATCGAGACCGGAATGTCTCCTAGAGCTTTGGCCAGCCGACGCGTCCGGACCGCGGCACCGAAATCGGCCGCGACCGCGACCACACTACTCATATCGCTCCCAAAACGGGCGAGAATATGCTCGGTAAAGAGACGGACTCCGGTCAAGTTATCGACCGGAATTGAAAAGAAACCCTGTTCTTGTTCGGCATGCATATCAATCGTGATAAGCTGTTTCACGGATTTATTAGCTTCAATCAAATCAGCAATGAGACGCGCTGAGATAGGCACCCGCGCCTGATCTTTGCGATCCTGACGAAGATAAGGCAAGTAAGGCGTAACGAGCGTGATGCCGGAAACCGAAGCGCGACGCATCGCATCCATTACCAACAGCATTTTCATAATAGCGATGTTCGGATCGGGATGCTGGAGATCGTGCAGAAAGAAAATATGCTGGCCACGCACCGAATGCGGAATCTTAGCCCGGAATTCCCCGTTCGCAAAGGCGGTATATTCGATTATATAGAGCGGCATATTCACGGCGCGAACGGCCAACTTTTGACGGATGGACTCGGCTAGTTCAGACATGGCCGGAGAAGCGATCAGGACAAAATGACTGTGTTCAGGCTGACCCATGGCGAACCTCCTAAATGGAGTGTCAAAGAACTACAACCCCATTCTAACCTAAAAATCGGCTGTTGTCACTAGGCCATTGCAAGACACGGCGCGAACCTTTAGAGTCTTAGACAGGACCTTTTAGGAGAAGGAATGATGAATACGGATTGTGGAGCGCTTAGTTCGAGTGCCAAAAAGATTTTTGCCAGAATCAAACCGTTTTTTCCTCCTGACCCGTGGAAAAATCAGATGTGGGCTGATGACGGCCGAGTCAACACTAACGGCTGGTATGATTTGCGAAAAAGCGCGGATCGCAAGCGGCTAATGGAAGAGAAAAAGAATTTTTTAGGATACTTAGTTGAATCAGAGGCGAATATGTTCCTGGAAGTAATAGGCTCTCTAGAAAGATTCACGAGTTGTCAATTCACCGAAATGATGAAACGCGAAGCTCAACTATTGCTTCTATTAAGGGATTTGGATTTTCAGATCGAAACTATGGATGTGGTCGAAGAATGCCAAAATCTGTCTAAAAAGAAAAGACGAATATCCCGCAGATAGCAAAGATATCCGCCCAAGACTTAGTCCGGGGCGGTTTTTTTATATAAAAAAACCACCCGAGGCGCGGGCGGGTAATATGATATAATATAAATATAAAAAAGTAAACAAAGGTCGCTGATTATTATTTGAACTATGGTAAATAAAAACAAACTCGGATTAACTATTGGTTCCTTAGCAGCTTTCTGGCATCTTATCTGGAGCATCATGGTCGCTTCCGGCGCGGCGCAAACTTTTATAAATTGGATTTTGGGCCTGCACTTTCTAGGCAACCGGCCCGTGATCGGCAGTTTCGCCTTTGGCACGGCCCTAGCACTTCTCGCCGCTACTTTCTTTCTGGGCTATATTTTCGGCTGGGTGCTGGGCTTGATCTGGAATCGAGTTAATAGCTAGACCTGCTACGCAAAAATTTTTACTGCTAAAATTCAAAAAACCCCTTGCGGGGTTTTTTGAATTGGTTTAGCGGTTACCGCCAAACTCAGCTTTCTTCGCTTTGTGACAATCACGGCAAAGAAGGCTCGCGAGTCTCGCCTCGTCCGGCTGAAAAGGAAGTTCGGTTATAGCCGTACCACACTTTCCACATTTCCAGTTACCCTGGAATTTCGGGCGTTCGAAACCACCATCATTTTGAAAAGCCATTTTTTTATTTATTTGGTTATTATTTTGACCTTTATATAGGTCCGATAACCGCCCCATAGGGGCAAATGGCTTTCGCCTAGTTCTCGAATCTACTGCTTATATTATATCATACTAAAAGGTGATTTGTCAATAGCCGTAAAACCCTCATAAAATGCCCTAATTATAGGCTTTTTTGCAAATAAAAAACCACTCCAATTGATATTGAAGTGGCCTGTTCACACAAAGAACTTTTGATCTCGGCGCGGACCGACCGAGATAATGCGGATAGGACAACCGAGTCCAGACGGCCCCTCCAGAAAATCAATGAACTTTCCGGCTTCGGGCGGTAGGTCTTTGCGACACTTCGCAGAGCTGATATCCACGGACCAGCTCGGAAGCCGGATGACGGTCCCGGGCAAACAATTCAACAAAACTTTAGTCGACGCACAGGCGCAATCTTTTTCCGGTTTTTTCAAAGCTATTATCGTCGCGCGGTCCTTGCCAGTTTTTTGCCAAATAGCGCAGGAATCCAAAAGATTCAGATCACCCTTATACTGATATGAAACGCAAACCGGAATTTCCGGCATTCCGGAATACGCGTCGAGACTGGTGAGCGCGATCTCATCCACGCCATCATTGATCTGCATACCATAACGAAGCGCGGGAAGATCCAATAATCCAACCCGAAACCTGCCTTGCCACGGGTTCTCTCTATTATATTGATCAGCCCAACGCGGACTGAACCATCCGCACTCTGTGACAAAAGGTCCAGCGCCATGACGATGACTATAAGCACGCATGATGCCGATCTTGCGGATATCGGCACGGGCCTCGAAATCGCCATCGCCATCAGAGAGTAATTCCATGGCATTATGAAAGGTCGTTTTCGATTGAGTAACATGGGGCTTGAAGCCCCAATCTCGATCAAGAAGCGCACCCTGCGCCCCCTCGAAAATAATACCCTCGCCTCTTCGCAGGCAATCATAAAGATAAGTTGGTCGATCTTTGACTCTTACGCCCGAACGAGCGACAAAATACTTATACATATCGACAAGCGCGCCGGAATCCGGATATTTCTCGAGAAAGTAATCACGGATACCCACAAGCTCTGGGATATCCCGATGAAGCTCGATCAAATCCGATGCTTCGTCGAACTTACCATCCATCAGCTTTTTGAGTTTAGCGGACAAGTCCGAATCTCGGAGATCTCCGACCACCAAACTCAAACCGGCGCGACCACGAATGGCTTCGCCGATGCCCATACCGCAAGACCCGAAACGACTACCGCCACGCGCGACTTCCTTCATTCGGCCGATCATCTTGTGTCCCGGCGTGACGACGGTAGCGCGGGCATCAATAGCCACCATCCGAAACTGATCCGAATGCCCCTTGGCGCGAAGCGCAACTTCTTCGACCATCATCGTCGTGGGATCGACGAGCATCTCGCGCGAGAGAAAAGTTTCGGCACTGGCGCAAAAACTATGCGCGCCAAACTGCGAGAAACAATGCCAAACTCCTTTCGGAGTTACGACATTGTGTCCAGCTTGGCCGCCACCGTTATAGCGAACTACCGATTTGATCTTATGAACGGAAGCCAGAAAATCGGTGATAGCGCCTTTGCCCTCATCGCCAAAGCCAAGTCCGCAGGTGATAAAGACTTTCGACTTCATCTGCGATCCTCCAAAAATCGGCCCAAGAATGCGAGCGCGGCGCGACAGGAATTTTCACAGAAACATAAGCCGTCGCTAAGCATCACATTTTTATAGCCCATCCGAAGCATAAGCTCCAAATCCGAAATGTCTCCCATCGAAACTTCACTCTGTTCTTCAAGCGAGGTAAGGATGCGCGAAGCGACGATAGCCTGCGGATCGGCATCCAGAATTTCTTCCAAAACACCGATGATTTTTTCACTATTCATACCCATATTGACAAAGAGATCGTCACGAGCCGCCATCAAGTGCACACCCTTTTTGCGAAATTTGCGATAATTTCCGCGGACGAATTCGAGTCCACGCATTGATTCTATTTTCGCGACAATTTGCGCCCGCGGGTCCAGTTTCAGCACCGCTTCGATGTCCGAGCCTTTTTCGGTAAACGACAACATGTAGCAGTGCAAGCCCAGCTTCTTCGCGGCTTCGATATAGGCTATATCCTTATCAGTTAAGAAGCCCTCCACCTCGAGCGAGGGATCGAGAATATTCACCGGCTGGCCGTCGCCGACGATTTCCTCCGGACGATCCTCGAGGATGAGCCGGTTGCCATCAACGATTCTCACGACCCTAGTGGAAAATCCTTTGAAAAAAATCTCAGTCGGAAGATCTACTTTGATCTTATGGCTCAATTCCACAAACGCGAATGGTATGTAAGCAAATTTGACGATGCGAAGCTGGCGAGTCTTCAGGTCTATCCACAAGCGCTTACCTGCGCATGTCTTCTTCAGTTCTGCGAGGACCTCAATAGGCTCCTCGGCAATAGGCTGGATAGTATTTAATCGCAATTCATCCACGACGACATTCTGAGCAATGAATTCTCGGTGACGCACATAAGGCGCGACGGTCGAGATCACCTTAATTTTTCGAGACATAATCCCAGCCTCCAAAATCGACTGCCAAAGTTCTAAACATATTTTAATATATATATGATAAAGTTGCAAGTAAATGAATAAAATGAGAACTGGAAAAATAAAAAACTTAAAAAATTTAAGAACTATGACTATGACGATTGTAATCCCCCACCTACTTCCTCCCCCTTCTGCTGAAGAGGGAGGATTTCAGACAAAATCAAAACGGCTCAGCGGAATATATCCGTTGAGCCGTTGGGTTTTTAAATCTGCCAGGGTTTGCTTTTGCTCGCCTTGATCCTGTTGGACTTCGGAGGAGCGTCATCGCTCTCACCTTCGGCCACCCCGACATCGGCGATTCGAGTTTCTTTATTCTCCACTCCAATCAGTTTGAGGATTAAAGCGTGAAGCTCTTTGGCCTCTTCCAGTTTTTCTTGTTGTAATTTGAAGCTCGCCTCCCGTTCCTTTTTATCCCCTCTCTCCCATTGCTTCCGACATTCTTCCAATGAATAAATTGAATCCGGCAAGTCTCTACTCAAGGACTTAAAGCACATCCAAAAAGCATGATACCTAAGTAGCGGAGGCATCACTTCCTCGATGACCTTCTCGGCATCCTTGATTCCTACATTAGCAACGGCGATGGTTAACAACTTTTTGCCCATCTCAGGATCCCAGAACGCATCAACGAACTCCGCAGTGTCAGTTACGCCGTAATTCTCCAGAGCCTCTACAAAATCTTCCCGATTCCAAATCTTATCCTCGATAAAACTCTCGAATCTATTTTGCAAACCCGTATTCATCGACTCAAACTGTTTGGCTATTGCCCGCCTATCCGGCGGCAATCGTTTTAGCCAATTACGGGGATGACTACCAAGTTTGACAATGAAGTCATCCAGATCTCCTTGCTCGTAGTTCATTGCTTAAATCCTCCACCGCTTCTTGGGACTTTCGAATCCGGCCTCAACCACAAGTTGAGGCTTCCGACTAGGACTCATGCCCGGAGACTCAATGACCCAGAAAAGAAGTCCGCTCTTGCCGATGACCATCGAGCTCGACGGACACTGACCACCTACCGCGTCCCAATCCTTGCCCGGTTTCCAGTTGGCTGGAGCAATAATAAAAACACTATCTTTACCGAACGCTTTTTGGGCTTCCACGACCCTATCTCTTGTTTCTTGCGCAATAACGCCGACACAAGTTTTGGCCCTAAACACTCGGCCCGACGCAATGTATGATCTAGCCTCCTCGTTTGATGAATCAACTGTCCATGTCTCTTCTCGAGTATAACCCGATAGAGCTTCAAGATCTAACCGTTTTAGCACAGACTTCGAATTCGGTAATTTGAAAAGCTGGCTCGCAGCAATAACCGGATATTCTTCAGTCCAGTAAGCAGTGGCATAATCAAGCTTCAGTTTTTTCGACAAATCAAGTTTGGACAAATCCTCTAACCATGCACGCCCAAAACCAGTGTAGGAATCGCTTCCAAGCCTCGAACGAATAACCAGCTTATCCTCCCCCTCGTTGGGCGTAAAGACCGCCAAAAACGGCAAGCCATTTTCATCAACCCGAGAAAGGGGCGAGGGGTCGAATCTATTACATCTCTGTCCAAATTCCTTATATTCCTCCTCAGCCCTCTGAACGATCAACCGGCCATACCAGTTAAACGGTTGCAGATTACGAAGTTGGCATTCAGAGACTTCGCGAGCGGCTTTTTCACAAGGCAAAAGCGCGCTCAACCCTTTCTTAACCTCTGCGCCGCGCGCCTCGAGCTTTGCCAATTCCTTGATTTTTTGACCTAGCAACTTTTCAAAATCGGGCCCCGATTCCTCCCTCAAGACAAACTCAAGCGCTTCCTTAATTAAATTGGCTTTAATCGCCTTTTGAAAAACTACCGATTTAGTCAGACCCGCCATAATAAATACTCCTTTTATCAAAGAGCGACGCGACTCGATCTGGCCACATAGCCAAAATAGAGCTATATCAATTTACCAAGACCTGATCAAAAAGTCAAATTTTGGGGCGGTAACCATGACGATGACTGTGACAAAAACGATCCCCCACCTTAGTCCTCCCCCTTCAGCGGAAGGGGGAGGAAAGAAGAAAATATTAAAACGGCTCAGCGGAATATATCCGTTGAGCCGTTGGGTTTTAGATTTGATAAGGCTTGTTTTTGGTATTCTTCGTAGGATTAGTTTTGGCGGACTTATCATCAGGAGGCCCATCGGAAGTAGCTGTCGTCCCGCCGGTCTTGGCTTTCTTTTTAAACGGGCCAAGAACACTCAAAGATTTCTCCACTTCCGCGATACGCTCGGCAGTCTGATCACGGTTTTTCATCTCCGCGCAATATTGGGATAGCGTCCGGCCACCGGTCGCGAGAGCCAAGATACCGAGAACCACATCGGCAATAGCCATATCCTCGGGAAGCATTATCACGCGCGATTCGCCGAGAATATTCTGCCATCGCCTCAGGATTTTTTCTTCTTTCCGGCCACGATGTTTGCGATGAATATGAAAGACATTACCGCTGAACTGCGACTTCAATTTATCGAAAACTGTTGGCGCAAAAGCCGCGAGCGGATTTCCACCAAAATGCTGGCGGAGCTTAGACTCCTCCAACACATCATAGTAATCTTCATCGCCAGTAATGATAAAAACCTTCTGGGGCGCGGCGTTCAAATCACAGATTTCCGCATATGCGTAAGCAGCAAATTCATAGGATTCCTGTCCGGTGCCTCCACCGCCGCGTTCGAGCAACATTCTCTTTAACCAGCTATCCAGCTCGCGGGGACTCGAGAAATCAGCGACCTGGATGGGAGCGATATCGCTATTCACATCGCCAACGGCCGCAATACTGATTTGCGGATCAACGCCGAGATACTTCTGACGCAAAAGCTCACCGGCCACAACCGGCATCTTGTCATACAAGATTCTGGGCAAGCCGCCCATCGAACTCGTCACATCCAGCGCGATAGCCAACGCACCACTGCATGGCGGACAAACTATCCGCCTATTAGGCTTCATAGCAGGATCGCATCGACGCTCGGCCTTTGGTTTTCGGAAAACCTTATCAGCCCGATCGCTGTATCCGGAAGATCGAACTTCCCGCCTTGGCGTAACATCTCGATCATAATAACTTCCTCCGCCGCCCATCTTCGGCCTCCTTTCTTGAAAAGGCCACCTTTGTTGGGCAAATACCTTTGTCAAACTTCTGCCTATACTTTAGCAAATGCTTGAAATAAAGGCAAATACAACTAGATAAAATGAGAACTAGAGAAACAAAAAACTTAAAAACTTAGGAATTTAAGAGCTATAACGATAACGATCCCCCACCTTAATCCTCCCCCTTCTGCTGAAGGGGGAGGACTTCAGACAAAATTAAAACGACTCAGCGGAATATATCCGATGAGCCGTTGGGTTGATTAGTTTTTCTTTGTTTTCTTGGACGAGTCTTTAGGCTCATCCAGATCAATGATCTTTCTGCTGATAATTTGGGCAACCATAACATCGAGGCCCGGGACCAGATTTCGCTCAATAACGCCCTTGACCATCTCCCGCGCGGTCGGCGGCAGGAGTCGGCGCGAAGAAGATTCGAGGATAGCCATAATGGTCATCCGATCGATGTCGGCCTGGCTGGCGCTCGAGATAAAATCACCGATCGCCGATTCGAGAATCTTACTCGTCACAACTTTTTCACCTTCGCGAGCGCGAGCGCGGTTGGCGTCAATCGCGATTTTTTCCAAATCGGCTCCCGACCGGCCGTCCGTCATCTCACCCGCGAAAGGCGCAAAGTCTTTGATGTCGGTCTCGATCTTGTGCCGTTTAAACATAACCGCGAAGATCGCCACGCGCTCCTCGCTCGAGGGCATCGGAACGATGATGCGTTCATCGCTTCGGCCGCTGCGCTTCAGAGCCGCGTCGATTCTATCGGGTCGGTTGGTACAGGAAATAACAATCACTTGCCCCCTGATCCTCGGATCAGACAAAAATTCCATCCACATCTTCATTAGGCGTTCCGAAACGCCGGAGTCGCCTTTGGGCGCGTCGCGGCCGGCTTCGGCTAAGTCGGCTTCGTCATTCATTACGACGACCGGCGCCAGATCGCGCAAGCCTCGCATCATCCGCTCGGCCTTGGCTTCAGACTCGCCCACCCACATCGAGCGAAGATTTTTAATTTTCACAAAGTTAAAACCGGCTTCTTTGGCCAACGATTCAACGATGGCGGTCTTGCCTGTCCCCGGCGGACCCATAAGTAAGATGCCCATCGGCACGAGTGCTTTTTCACCAGACCCAATCGCGGACAAGACTTCGTTCAAATACGCCTTGATGTGCGCGAGGCCACCGATATCATCGAGACCCTTCTCGGGCTCAACCACCTCCATCACATCACCGTATTCGTTGTTCAGCATACGGACTTTTTCCTTTTTCAACGACTTGAGCTCGATCGGATTACCAGTCTCCTTCGCGAGACGCAAGATATCCAAAATCTGAACGAGATGCATACCTTGAGTCGCGACAGCCACTTTTTTCTCGTCCAAACCGGCCGTCAACTTTACATCCTTCAGAGCACGGATCGTGGTCCGCCAATAAAGCAAACGCTCGGCATAGGTCGGCTTCGGAATAAAGACGCTTCTGATACCGCTTCCAGTCTGGCGAAGCTCGGGAGAAACATTGCCAATCTGGTTAGTAATCATAATGACAATATTACCGTTGGATTTGATCCGGCGATCACTGGCCCAATTTAGAATTCTCTGAATAATAATTCTTTCGGATCTCTGCGCGGAAGCGCCGGCGCCACCAGACGGAACGAGTAAGTGAGCCGACTTAATCACCACGGACACCTTGAGACCCTTTGTCCGCAAAGCCTTCTCGATCATCAGCAAGGCCGAATCGAGATCGGAGGGGATAGCGCGCTTAGCCTTGAGTGAAGCTTTGGCTGAAGCAACCGGATCACCCGCATCGGCCCCGTCCTCATCATCAGACAGGCCATTTATTTTGCGGAACTTTTCCTCCATCTTTTCCTCAAGGAAACTAAAACCCGAGGCAATGTCATAGTTTAGCGTAAGCTCTCTTTCCTGAAATACATTCCGTAAAAAATCATCCAACCGGCCGTATGGCCAATCCTTGGCAGTGGCTTCATCGCAGTTCCGAAAAAGACCGCCCACATCGCCATGTAGTATAAAAATCCTACAGACACCGGCAGAAAACGGCTCAACGATTTCCTCTATAAGCCATCGGGGCACATCAGGAACGCTTTCACTGGTCTCATCCTTTGACATTGTCTACTCCTCCTCTTTCAGGAAGCCACGATGTTCCGTCCCCTCAGGGATAGGCCGACCGGCTTTGGTCGCCGACTTGAACGAAATCGGAAGACCGAATTTCTGCGCCAAAGCGCTAAACTTCCGCGACTCCAGATCCCGTTCTTTCGCGGAAGCAAAATGCTCAAACCGAATCTCGGCGTTCTCACCGCTCTTGCGACTCACGCTGATATATTTATGAACACTTGAGTTTGGATCATGTTTTTCGCATTCTAGAAACCAACCGTTTTTCTTCTTAACTAGTCTCGTTTCATAATCCAAAAGCTGGGCAATCAATGCCAGTGACTCCATCTGAAAGCGTTCCATCACCGCCCCCGCGATGCCTTCGACATCACGCTGTTCGGTGATATTGGTGTAAGTGGCTTTAGCAACGACATTGCCGTCCTTAATTTCAAACCTCACTCGACTCGAGCCGGAAACACTAGCGACCGAATTAGCAAGAGCCTTCTTCAGCAACCGATCAATGTCCAAATCCCGAAGCCATTCGACAAATTCATTGTCTTCCTCGCCGATATTTCGCAGGAGGTCAACATCAATTTTTGGCGCTTGAGCCTTTTTTCTAAATTGAAGAGGTTTCGGCACGGGCAGTGGAACCGACACATAGCTCCGATAACCGATGTCGCAGGGCATAGCTCTCTCCTTTCTCCATCGTGAATTTTTAGGTTTTCAAGATACTGCGCAAAGTATACCACTTTACTAAAAATAAAGCAACCCCAGCCAGCGGCTGAGGTTTTTGAGATAATAAACTCTACTCTAGATGCGATACTTCTTGCCCTTCTTGGGCTTGGATCCAGCGACAGGCTTTTCGGTCGTTTTATTCGCTCTGACTTTGGCAAGGCTTTTGGCTATTGCCTCGGAAGCTTCGGACGTAACTTCGGCAAGGTCTTTCAGGCCATCCGCGAGCGTAGTCTTACCTTCGGTGACGCCAATAGTTAGAGCGATCAACTCAGAGATGGCCGAGGGCTCTTCGAGAGTCAAAACACGGTCTTGGCCTAGAAGCTTTGCCCACATATCAAGCGTCGTTTGACGACCCCAGTTGTGGGTCTGCTTCGGCATAACAAAAAAGACTTCATATTTTGCCATCGCATCCTTCGCGATGTATTCAATCGGGATATCAGATTTGACTTCCCGATCACCAAAGATCTGTTTAGCTTGATCGGCGCTCACCTTAGGATAATGCCTCTCATCGCCAATGATAAAGAGATAACCCTTTTTGCCACGCTTCTCCAAACAATCAATCAAAGTATGACGAGCGGCAAAGTATAGTGCGAGGTCGTAAGATTCTTCCCCACTACCACCTCCTCTGCCCTCAAGATATAGCCGCCCCAAATCCTCATCCATTTCAATTCCGGATTCGAATTGACCGACCTGAGACGAGGCAGAATCAGAATAAGCGTCGCCAATAGCTCCGAAAAGAATTTGCGGATGAGCCACATATTCTTTGTTAATCAAAAGATTCATCAACTTCTTCAAGTTCTGCTGAAAAATACGGGGTGTGCTCCGCATACTACCAGTAACATCCATCATCACCATAATAGCCAACGACTCCGGATGAGCGGCGCTGTCGCGACTTTCGCGCGTAACGCCTTTCGGATTCATCTTGGGATGCGTGCCCGCCGCGGCTGCACCGCTTCGGATGTCCGAGTCAAACTTGAAAGCATCTTCTTTTTTCTTCGCGCGATCAGCTGTCCGTTTATTAAACTTGTCGTCGTCCCAATATGATCCGCCCATGCTGTTACCCTTTCAAAAAAAGAACTGGCGGACTGTCCTAATCCGCCATATAGAACCGCCCAAATTTAAGAATAGTAACAAAAAACCGGCCGTGGACATTATCCGCGACCGGTTATAAATTAAGCTTTATACAAATTATTTTTCTTAATATAGTCTACCACTTCGGGACTGACCATCTTATTAATCGACTCGCCACGACCAATCCGCTCTCTAATAATCGTGCTTCGGCCAAGAACTGCATCCGGCAGACTAATAATCCGAGTGCGAGGTGGCAAGTCAACGCGCGCCACCGATGCACCAGTGTGTTCTACCACCGCGAAATTCAAATCGCGCCAAATCTCCTCGCCACGCACCCAGGTGCGCTGAATCTCCGAGTCGGCGCTGCGACCGCCTTCGATGAGGTCATTCCCTACGACAAACCAAAGATCGGCACCGGGAAACATCTTCGCGTATTTTTCATTCAAAAAATAAGTGGCGGTAAATTTGCCGGAATCAAGATCGGAGAAATCCAGCTCCACATCTTTCATTCCGTTAAAAGCCGGTCCGATCATCGCTTTCCTGTGCTGGGCAGAGACGATCGCGGTAGACGACTTATCGGATCGAATACCGCACGGCGCAATAATAACTTTATCAAAAATGTCCGCGAGTCTTTTCACGATCGCTTCGTGATGTCGGCCGGGCGGATTGAAACTTCCGCCATAAATCGCGACACCTTGTTTCGCAAAAATCCGATTTTCAATCAGCTTGCCGGCATGATAGCGGTATTGATCGGTGAAATGTGCGGGCATAAAAGATTCTTCGAGATCACGACCAAAAGCGCGTTTGCTGAAAACCGGAAATGGCGGACACTGGATGCGCTTGAAAAAAGCGCCTTGAAAATCACGCCAACGCTTTTCCAAGTCCCGCACAAATGCGTCGGGAGTCGGAAAGAGGCGCGCGAGCGTGCCAGTCTCGAGCATCAGCTCCCGTTCGAGCGTTCCGCGAGCATAAAGCTCCGCGAACCATTCCGGATTTTTTCTGAATTCGGTAAAAGCGCGGACCATCTCATCGTGATAGCCACGCCGGTCAAGTCCGCCGTAATCAAAAGGATCGAACTGGCCGAGCGCTAGCTCCGCCGTCGGAATCTGCGCAATGCATTCCGGGGGTATCACCTCGCGACTAAACCGGGCGCGATTCAAGTAGTCAGCGATCTGCCGAACTTCGCGCTTCACGAGATCGCCGAGCGGCGCGTAGTAGCCAGCCACATCTCCGTAAAGCGTGCCGTAGCCAAAAGCCATTTCGACTTTATTAGTGTTGCAGGTATAACTCCCGCCTACTTTTTGCGCCAGCGCCGCCAAGATATCTTTTCTAGCCCGCGCCTGCACATTTTCATGGGCCAAAGTGCCAGACTCGATACCAGTCGCTCGGCAAACCGATTCCACAATATCGGTAATCGGAATAACTTCATAAGAAATACCGAGATTTTTAGCCACAGTTTCGGCTAGGTCTCTGGTTTTTCGGCTGTTCAAATCGCCAAACGGCATATTTACCGCACGCACTCGACCGGGGCCCAAGACATCTACGAGATGAGCCGCGACAACCGCCGAATCAATACCTCCGCTTAAACCAACGACAATGGTCTTTTGAGAAGGGCTCACCGATTTAGTCGCCGCGACCATAGCCACATACAATTCACTGGTATCGTCCGGAGATTTAATCGACAAAACTGCCGGGTTAGACGAAAAAACATAATCTTTTGTCCCTGCTTCGTGCGGCTGAATCTCAAAAACAATCTGGCCTTTGTGATTATAGATGGTCGAACTGCCGTCAAAAATAATAATATTTTTGCCGGTATTCTGGACGCCTGTATTGTTAGCATAGATAAATGGCACCCGGCAACTTTCAAGCAAATCTTGCACAATCTGATGCCGTTTGCGATTTTTCTGCCAAGTCCACGGCGAAGCCGAAAGATTGATAATCATTTGCGCGCCCTTGCCAACCAAAATTTCGGCCGGATTATGGGCATAATGCGTATGCCACATATCTTCGCAAAGGATAACACCAAGCTTGATCTCGCCTACAGCGGTTTTAACTACGACCGGCGCCAAGAGATCTTCGAGCGGGACACCGCGTTCTTCGGCAATCTGCCGCAAAGAATAAAAGTGCTTGCCATCATTGAAAAATCTATAATCGGGCTGAAGAGACTTCACCGAACCGCCGAAAACAGGCCCGATAACCTTGCCGCCGGAAGCTACAACCGCGGTATTATGTTTTCGAGAACGACCGTCTTCACCAGCGCCCGCGGAAATCGTGACCGTGCCGAAGATAGCCGTAATGCCGGATTTGGTCGCTTCAACTATGCGTTTGTTAGCGCGCAGGACATCATCCAAAAAATAGACATCTTCGAGCATGTCACCGATAAAATAACCCGTAACACACATTTCGGTAAAGACTATGATGTCAAGGCCACGAGCGGAGGCGGATTCTATTTCGCTAATAATGAAAGCGGAGTTCCTATCGGGTCTGCCCGGCTCGGGCGACATTTGGCAAATACCAACCTTCAGGCCGCTAAGTTTTTTCATCCGATCCCCTCCGTCAGTTATTGGATTGTAAAGGTTCATGCTTTGCACACCATTTATAACTGCCGGTCAAGTTCAAAAGTCCCGCCCCAGAGTGCGCGAGGTGGCCGCCGCAAGCCTTTTTATCCACAGGCCTAGAAAATTGCGTGCTATAATATAAATAACCGCACATCATAAAGCGTCGAGGTGAGAAAAAGTGCGGTATTTTTATTTATTTTTATGGAAAAACTACGACCGGAAACACCGGAAAACTACGAACCGAAAAAATCAAGGAAGGAGGATATATACGCGCGCGTGGAGACAAATCGGGAAATTAAACTTGAGGATCGCGAGAAGCTTTTGGAGTCCATTAATATATCTCAGGTAATGGTGATGCTTCAAAATCACGATATCGAAGGCGATGTCGTTTTGTCCGAATATTTGGAGGCAATCCATGAAAGACAAAACGAGTTACGGCAAGGCAAAAAGTATGGGGACATGAACACCCTAGAAAGCATGGAAGGCATCATCCGCGATGCCATCAGTGCCGGTTACTTGAATACTGAAATGACCATTAATCAGGCCATGGGTGCGTTTAGCGTAAGATATAACGAGCTGAAAGACGAATTAGACAAAAAAGGCTTGAGATTTTAAAAATTCAAAAACCGCTTTTAAAAAGCGGTTTTTGAATGTCATACTTGCTACGAAGTCACCTCGCAGATACCGGAGACGCAGGCCAGCTCTTTCGAACCTTGAGTCTGATCTTGCTTTTCATAAACAAGAATTTGAGAGAAATCAATCTCCGGAAAACCAGCCGCCATCTCCTTGTATCGCTCTTCGGTTATTTCTTCATAGGGTGCGAGGGCATAAACATGGTCTTCGCGGGGCAAAAATGAAAGTCCGCCCAGCATCTCCCAGTTTTCATAAAGCCAATTACCCACCCCAATCCACTCACCGCTACCTACGGAAATAGTCACGGAAGGATTGTGCTCGGTATAATTTTCTTTGACCAGCTTCCAATGCTCGAGCTGCTCGATAGCGTTAAGATCATCTTTCAGTATCGCTTTCTCCGGCGCCTTGATGGGAAACTCAAAAACATAGGTGGTCGCGCTGTCTTTGCTCTGGCCAACCTCCGGATAGTAGGACATCTTTTGATCTTTCATCATTTGAAACAGGGCGTCGGTCGAGGAGATGCGAATACGGCGAATGTAATATTTCGCGTGGCGAGGATGAAGACCTGAAGCGGCATCAACGAGCTGGGATACGGTGCCGGAAGGCTTCACGCAAGTAATAGCGGTAGACGCGTTGATCCCAAGCCGTTTCGCGTAAACTTGATTGACCTTGATCGCCTCATCGCGAAGTGATCGCAAAACTTCGGCATTCCGCACAGCTCCGCAATCCCACTGGCCCGTAATAGAAACACCCAAGAGCCTCTCGTCTTCACAGTTCTTTTTCCATTCCGGAGAAAGATACCGGAAACTGGTGAGAGAAGATTGGTAGGTGCCGAGTATGGTCGCGAGGCGGATCTTTCGGAGCAGACTCTCGCGCGTGTCTTCGGCTCTGGCAATGACTTCGGTCAAATTGCAAAACTGTTTCGATTTTAAGACAATCTCGCCACAGGGATTTGTGCCACTAGTCGCGGCGCCATCAGCAAAAACTTTCCAACGCCTCGCCGGAAGCTGTTTTTGCAGTCCGCCGCGATTAAAAATACCGCGCTCGCCGGTGCCGTTTTTTGCCAAGGCCAGCCACTCTTCCAAAAATTCGACTGTGCTCGGCTTTTCGTTATAAGAAACGGAGTTGTTAGCCATCGATCGTTGGGGCTCGGTCAAATAAAACTGGCCGTTCTTCGCGAGACGCATTTCCGAATCATCCAAATCCGAGATGGAAATAAGAGCGCTCCGGCGCACTCCGCCGGCGACGACAATCTCCCCAATTTTACAAATAATATCATGAACATCGATAGGAGTCAGGCGCCGCCCTTGTTTTGACAAAATCTTCCGCCTGGTAAAACTTAAAAGTTCGCGGAGAGGTCCGGGGCCGGAAGCCTTGCCACCCATAGTGTGAAGACGCGCGCCGGCCAGTCGGACGACTGAATAATTAAAATCGATATCCCTGCCGGAAAACCAAACTTTCATACCCAAAACCATCGCGTCCGCCCAACCCTCTTTGCTGTCTTCGACAATATGCTCTTCGAGCTTTTCGCCGGTCTGCTTCTCTATCTGCGGCAGTTTCTGCACATTTTGCTGTTCAACGGAAAAACCGACGCCGGTGCCACACATCGAAAGATACATTACTTCACCAAAATCCTGAAACTTGGTCGGCGCGATAAAAGAGCAATTATAGCCCGTAACATTGGTCTTTCGAGCCGCTTCACCGGAGCCCCACATGAGACGCATCGACGGCATCACTTCTTGGCGCAAAATCGCCTCTCGAAGCTCGGAGTATTCGGCTGCGGTATATTTATCGCCGATATTTTCGCGCATGAACCCGAGATAGCGATCAACGGTCTCTATCCAAGTTTCTCGCCTGTTCTCGGACGGCAACCAGCGGGAATAACTTCTATAATAAACAAATTCAGATAGGGGGCCGTGAAAATATTTCTTGCTCTCCGCGGCGAGCTGTCTCACATTTTCCGGAATCTCGTGCTTTTTCTCACGAATGGAAGCGCGCTCTTTGCGATACAAAATGTAAGCCTTGGCGGCTTTGGCGTAGTCAAGCGCTATGAGCGACGACTCCACCATATCCTGAATCTCTTCGATGCCGAGGATGTAGTTTGACGGATATTTTTTCAGTAATTCGGCGACAACTCGGTCGGCAACTTTTTCAGAATCGGCGGCACTCCCCTCGCCCACGGCGTTCATAGCTTTCAAAACCGCCTCAGTGATATGAGAAGCGTCAAACGGCACGATGCGACTATCGCGCTTTCTGACCAATTTAAAAGCGTGCACAGCCGGAACTTTTTTCATGTTCTTAGGCTTTTTAGTTTTTGAGTTCTTTTTTTTTGCCTTTATTTGTGTTTTTGTGCTTTTGTGCTTCATTTTTTTCCCCATAAGTTTTAGAATGAGTGTTAATTTTTAATAAATTTGTGGATAAAAAATTACTAAAAAACGCGCCCACTATCACACCAGAGATAAAAGCGCCCCCACACTTAATAAGTCTAATGACTCTATCTTTGATACAGAGTAAAACTTATTAAATATAGGGACCATATTGAAACTTCTCGACTCGGCCGATAGGCTATCAGCCTCGCTCGAAGAGTAAAAATATTATTGTTCGAGCCTGCCTGCCGGCACCTGTCTGCCGACAGGCAGAGGCAGGCCTGTCCGGAACTTACCTTCTCTTAGTTTCATTATACTCCACCAAGTTAAAGTTCTAATGTGAATAACTTTTCAGAGAAAATATTTTATAGTTTTTGTAAATAAAAGTGGCTCTCCCCTGCTAAAAAAAGGAGGAAAATAAGAAATAAAATAAAACGCCCCTTAAAACTTTTTTCAAGTTTCAAGGGGCAAGGGTTCCCGCCTTCGCTCTTCGAGCTATGGCGGGCAAGCAAAAGTCGCAAGGACTCCAGAATCCAGTTACTTTTTTGGGAACTTCCGGGAGGAGGCCAAGCCGAGATTGCCGCTCCGAAGGCCGTCATTCCAGTAGTTGATAAACAGCCGACCATCGTAGAAGCTGACAACGACGCGGTAGCCGTGTGAGGAAAGATTGATACAACGAGCCCATTTATCAATAAAAAGTTTCTGATTTCTGGCCAAATAATAAAGCGCCATCATATAGACCATCTCGCAAACTCGTGGCACAACTTCTTGTTCCGAAAGCAAGACTTGTTGCTCTTCGAAGCTTTTGGAAGTTGAATCTGGCACTATGTCCTTGCGAATCCAATACCAGCGACAATCAATTTTTTCTTCGGTAGCGCATTTTTCACCATTATACCAAGCATCCTTATAAGAATAAAAAGTATTGTCCGGCACTTTATCCCTGATCTCAAGGATGGTCATCGGAAATCCCGGAATAAGTATGCGCGTACCTCTCCACTCCTTAAGCTCTTCTTCGCTCCACGGAATATTAAACAAACTTTCGCGTTGTTCGCCGGTGAATTGGAAACCCAGATATTTTTCAGCCTCTCCCAAATCAATCAGATGATCACCCATAATTTCCCGGACTCTTTCCAACGATGTAGCGTCGGGTTTTGGCTTGGGAGTGTGGCGGATTTCCCATTCTTTGACGATCTCCGGATTTTGGCTTAGTTCGGAGGCGAGTATTGTCTTGATCGCGATTTCCTCTACAAGCTCGTCCAATGTTGTTTTCAGCTTTTCAATTTCGCGCGTTTTCTCTTTATGCGTAGCTTCGATATGGTTAATCGCGTCCTTGAGCATCCGCTCCGAACGAGCGCCGGATTCCAAAATGACTTCTTTGGCTCTGTTTTCAGCGTCGTCGGAACGCTTCTGGGCTTCAGACCGAGTTTTTTCCAAGATAGTCGCGGATTCTTTCCGGGCTTCTTGCAAAATAAATCCGGCTTCCCTGCCGAGCGCCGAGACCTCGCCCTCAAGCTTGATTTTCCCGGCTTCCAAAGCTACGACTTCGGATGCCAGACATTCATGTTCGCGAATCAGGGCAGTCGTCTCTTGACTGTCCAGATTAAGCGCCGATCTCAAGACCCTCACGAGATAGGGCCGTTTCTTTCTTTTCGCTTCCAACGCGCGACCCTCTCTGATGGAAGACGAAATGGGTTTGTCGGCAACCAGACGCAAGTCGTGTATCGTAGCGTAACCGTCAATAGCGACTCGCAAAAGGAAGTTTTCTTCCGGATGTTTCTCGAGATATTCTTCGAGATCGCTCCGACCCAAGATACTCGCTTGATTAACATCATTGGTGATGAGCCGCCGCAAACCCTTAAAAATAATTTCGTTGGGAATAAGACCGGGATGAGCCTCAAGAAAAAGTATGGCTTGTTCGATAATTGCCTCGGAAATCTCAGGGCATTCTTTTTGAGTCGCCACAGCAGTCCTCCTTTATTTAAGTGTCAAGGTTCGCTTTGGCTAAATTATAAACCCATACTTACTTTTTGTCAAATTTGTTTGCATGAGTCATTCTGAGCTAGGCGTGGAAAATCCTAAGATTTTATACATTATTGACTTAGTATTTAGGCTCCCTGCCAACCGGCAGGTAGGCTTCGCAAGCTCGCTCAGGATGACAAATCAGATGTGCTCGCGATAGCAGAGACTACGCATCAGTTATTCCCTTTTATTCTTACGCAAAAATGTGGGAATATCCCAAACGCTTTCGGAGGTTTTCTTTTTTATAATCGGGGATTTAGGCTCGATGGACTCTCTATCTTTAGCTTCTTTTTTTGTGTCATCCCGCGCGTCTTTGGGAGACAGAGTCGAGGCTGAAGCAAAAGAAGCTTTTGGCTCGGGAACAGGGGAAGAAAAAAGCGAGGGTGAGGGATTTTCCTGATTTTTGGAGCCGGTGGAACCATTAAAATTAGTCGCAATCAGCGTGACCTTGACCGCTCCCGGCTTTACCTTTTTATCATGATAAGCGCCAAAAATAATCTTCGCGCCGCCATCGATGGAGGCGCTAATAATTTTCGCGATATCATTTATCTCATTCATTTTCAAATCGCGTCCGCCGGAGACGCCAAAAAGAACGCCTTTTGCTCCCTCGATCGAAGTCTCGAGCAGGGGCGAGTTGATGGCGGCGGTCACGGCATTGGTTGCGCGCTCTTGCCCCGAGGCGATACCCACGGAAACCACGGCCGAACCGGTGTTTTGCATAATAGCCTTAACATCGGCAAAGTCCACATTAACGAGTCCATGTTGAGCGATAAGCTCGGCGATGCCAGAAATAGCTGATTTCAAAACATCGTCAATAACATTGAATGCCTTAAGAATCGGCGTGTCTTTATTGATGACGCTAAATATCCGATCGTTAGGAATGACGATATAGGTATCGACTTTTTCTTTCAGCTTAGTAAGCGCGTCCGAGGCTATGCGGCTCCTCTGGGCCCCTTCAAAAGAAAAAGGCTTGGTGACAATCGAGACAGTCAACGCGCCCACTTCGCGCGCCGCCTCCGCGATGACGGGCGAAGCGCCCGAGCCGGTCCCGCCGCCCAAACCGGCGGTCACAAATACTAAATCAGCGCCTTGCAGGGTTTCGATAATTTCCGAACGATTTTCTTCCGCAGCTTGCCTCCCCAGCTCGGGATTCATCCCCGTACCCAAACCCTTAGTAAGATTCTTGCCGATGTAGATTTTTTTACGGGCGCTGCAAAAATCCAAGTCCTGCGCGTCGGTGTTGATAGCGATAAATTCGACGCCCCTCAAATCACCGCTATCCTTCATCCGAGAAATAGCATTGCATCCCCCGCCGCCGACGCCGACTACCTTAATAACCGCCGAGTAATTGGACTTTATTTCGGGTTTGGAATTTCGATTGGTAATTTTTTTAATTTTTTTAGGCATACTAGGAAGTAGAAATTCGACTAAGTTTATTTCCGGAGCTTAGTCGAAGGACTACCTTATTATGATAAAAATAAAGGGTGCTCCTTACCCTTTATAATACGCACCGGCGCAAAGAGCGCAATATTGCCAAAAATTTTCTTTATTGCAGATTAATGTAAACCCAAATGATCAGGATTAAGCATAAAAACTTTTTATGAAAGTTTCTCAATAAAAACTCTAACAATAATATTTTACTCGAAGTAACTTACGGCATAAAATGTTTCAACCAACCGCGAGCTCGTTCAAATATACCAAGCCCACCGGCGCGTTCTGCCACCATCCTTTCCGCTCCCCAGATAACTAGACCAAGCGCGCAAGAGTATTCCGGATCCTCTAGAGTTTCCGAAATGTCAGGACTCTCGGTGGTAATCGCGCTTATATCCGGCAAACCCACGCGAGCCGGCAAACGAAGTTCCTGGATGGCTAGGTCAATAATAGCCGGAAGTTTCGCGCCACCACCGACTATGACCGCTCCGGCCGGAAGCTGACCAGCTCGGCCGATATGCCGCAAATCATTATTTATAAATTCAAAAATTTCAGAGAGCCGACTCTCGATGATCTCGGCGATAAAACGGCGCGAGACACTACCGCGGGCGTTGGAATCAAACTTAGCCAACTCGACAGACTCCCTCACCGGCACCTCTTTTGCGAGCGCGCTTCCATAAGAAAACTTGGCGTTTTCAGCGGCGGAGATAGAGGTGCGGAGACCGATCGCCAAGTCGTTCGTAATATGACCCGAACCGATATGAAAACTCGAAGCGTGTAATAGTTTACCCTCCTGATAAACAGCAAGCGAAGTAGAGCCAAGCCCGATATCCACTATGACCGCGCCGAGATCACGCTGATTTCTAGTAAGCACGGCTTTGGACGCCGCAATCGGATTAAAAATCATGCCGGCAATACTCCCGCCTGCAATCTCAACTGCGCGCGCCAAATTTCTAACAGCCGGAGAAAAAGCATCGATGATGACGCTCTTCGCCTCTAGACGATTACCCACCATGCCAAGCGGGTCGCGGATATCGCCGACATCATCAACCGCGAATTCGTCGGTCAAGGCGTGCACCACCATCCGGTTTGGCGGGAGCTTCACAGACTCGGCGGCTTCGCGGGCGCGGACAATGTCATCGGCGCAAATCTGCAAGTCGGCGCGCGAAACAGCCACGATGCCCTTCGCGTATTGGATGCGCGCGTAGGGGCTACCGATACTGATAAAAATATTCCGAACTGCTTCTTTAGAAATTTGCTTCACTTCGGAAAGAGCGATAGAGACGGAACGAGCGGTTGCTGGCAGATCCTCCACCATACCTCGACGAATGCCCTCGGATGGAAATTTAAAAACTTTGACAACGCTAATTTTGCCGTCTTTTTTTATCTCGGCAAGTATGGCTTTGAGGCTTCCCGAACCGACATCTAAGGCAACGATTGTATTCTGCATAACTGAAAATAAGAACGGCTCCGCGCGCTCTTTTCAATATTTATATTATGCGCCTTTTCTAGACGAGGCGGAAGTGTGAATAAGTCGGTCGCTCGCTCCGCCTGCCTTGTTTTGTGGCACCGGTGGTTCGGCCGCTCCCGCGGCGGCCACCCACGCTAGACTCTCGGCGAAAAATTTTTACTCAGCCGAGTCTGACTCGTCTTCGTAAAAACCTAGCAATTTTCGCCTCCGAGACTTGCCACAAAACAAGGCGGACGGAGACCCGCTAAAATTAAAATGGACACCACTTAGGCGTTCTTTTTAATTTGGTCAATTAGGTCTTTCTCCAATTTTTCCATTTTTTCGGCATCAGAGTTTTCTTTGTGATCGTAACCCAAGAGATGCAAGAAACCGTGAATGAGCATGTAGTCAAAATCTTCGCCTTTTTCTTTTATATAGCCCGGGTTGAGGTAAACCTCGCCGAGATACCTTGCCTTACTTTCAGGATGAGGAAAGTCGGCCGGGGCCGGATATGATTTGACATTCGTCTTGATGATATCGTCCCCCACTAAACTTACTTCGAGCGCGCCATTTGCGATGCCCAGTTCTTTGGCGACAATATTTAAAACAAAAACAACGCGCTTCTTAAGGGTCGCGTTGTTTTTGTTCGAGGAGATTTCTATTTTAAGCATTAAGGTAATGGATTCCCTGCCTACCGGCAGGCAGGCCGCCTTCGCGGGAATGACAGGACTTCATTTCTTTACTAGCGACTATTGGCTAGTCGCTAGTGCCTGCCGGTAGGCAGGGCTAACATTTATCCCAATATTTCTTTCAAAATTTTGGCGACGAGCGCACCGTCGGCCTTGCCTTTAAATTCTTTAGAAGCCTCCTTCATAATGGCGCCAAATTCTTTGACCGCGGAGGCGGCAACCATCTTTTCCAGTTGAGCTCTCACTTCGGCTTCCGGCATTTGCGCCGGCAAATAGGCTTCAAGAATTTTTAATTCGCCTCTTTCGCCGTCAGCTAAATCAGTCCTGTTACCGGTTTCAAAAATAGCAATCGACTCTTTTCTCTTTTTGGCCTCCCGACCGATAATAGTCAGGACTTCGTCGTCGGTGAGCTCGGTCTCGGCGCCAGTCTTAGCGCGCCTCTCAATCTTCGCGTTATTTAAGGCCGAGGAGAGCATGCGCAAAACACCCAAGCGAAGCGCGTCGCCCGCTTTCATGGCTTCTTTTATATCGGTTGTGATTTTTTCCTTGAGCATCTAATTGGCTACGAAATACTAACAATGGACGAAATTACGAAACTCTATAATTTAGATTTCGTATATTCGTATACTTTTCGTATTTCGCAGCGATATCTATTAAATCAACCCGAGTTTTTTCTGACGGTTCATTTCTTCGGACTTTTTAGAGCGATGAATAGCGGAGAGCTTGCGCTTTAACTTGCTTTCCTCGCGAATAAAAAATCTGCGCTTTTTGGCTTCGCGCAAAATACCGCTTTGCTGAATGCGTTTTGTGAAACGATAAATCATACCGCTCGCCGACTCGTTTTCTTTTCTCTTGATGCTAATCATAATAAATTATTAATTTAGAATTTTATTTCTGATATTTTTTATTGACTCTTTGGGCGGATTATTGACCACGCCATGGATCGATCCTCCATTATCATTCGCATAGCGAGGAATGATATGGATATGCAGATGATCGACGGCCTGCCCGCTAACCGCGCCGTGATTGATACCTATCGTAAAACCATCGGGTTTTAACGATTTATTTAGTATATCAGTTACCCTCTTAGCTGTCAAAAAGACCGGGCCGACCATGCTGTCATCCAAATCCAAGATATTTTCCGCGTGGCTTTTTGGGATCACGACCGTATGACCGATAGCGCGCGGAAAAATATCCAAAAAGGCTAGAGCTTTATCATCTTCGTAAATAATTTCTGACGGAATTTCTTTATTGGCAATTTTGCAGAATAGACAATCCATAACTTGAGAAATATAAAAATAGAAAACTTTAGAAAAAACGACTTTAAAAAAGCCACATCCTCAATATCCCTATTTTTTTTAAGTTTTTAAGTTCTAAAGTTTTCGAGTACTTATTTGAGTCGTCGTTTCACTTCCTGCGCGACTCTCGGGAGCGGCACTGTTTCTTGGGCGCCGGTTTGAAGGTCGCGAATAATTATGGAGCCTTCTAGGGCTTCCTTCTGACCAAAGATGAGGGCAAATGGCGCGCCCGATTTGTCGGCGCCTTTAAGCTGGGCGCGCAGAGATTCCTTACCCAAAGACTCGGAAGCCGCCACTCCTTCGGTTCTTAATTGCTCAAAGATAGCCAGACTTTTTTTCTTGGCAAGATCGCCAATATGAATCAGAAAAACTTTTGGTTTGGTTTTTGTAGGCGGGGTCTGGTCGGAAAGCTTCATTGCTTCGATAACGCGCTCAAGTCCGATGGCGCCGCCGACCGCGGAGGTCTCCCGACCACCTAAGAGCTCAATCAGGTAATCATATCGTCCACCGCCGCCCAAGGCTATGCCGCCGAGATTATTCTTTATCTCAACCCCGTCTTTTTTAGGTTTTCGGTCGGTTTTGCCGGGTGCGTCGGCAAAAAATTCGAAAACAGTGCGGTTGTAATAATCTAGGCCCCGCACCAGAAAATGATCCAGAGAATAAGGAAGCTTCAGCTCCTCTATGTATTCGAGAACTCCCTTGAAATGATTTTTGCAATAAACGCACAAGCTATTTAAAATAACCGGCGCGTCTTTTCTCACCTCAATACAAAGAGGATTTTTACAATCCAAAAGCCGGAGCGGATTTTGAGCCAGCCGCCTTTCGCAATCTTCGCAAATGACTTTGTTCTTACTGGAAGAAATTTTGCCCTTGTAATAATCGGTGAGTTTCTTCTTATAAACCGGCCGGCAATTTTTGCAACCGATGGTATTGATATGCACCATGACTTTTTTGATTTTCATCGCCTCCAGCAGGCGGTATAAAGCCAGAATAATCTGCGCGTCGTAGACGGCGTCTTCATCGCCACCGATAATCTCAAAACCAGCCTGATAAAAAGCCCGAAAGCGAGCTTGTTGAGGCTGTTCATAACGAAACATCGGCCCCGTGTAATAGAGTTTGGTCGGCGAACCATATTGGCTCAAACTATTTTCCACATAAGCCCGGGCTATGCCGGCAGTCCCTTCGGGGCGCAAAACCAGATCATCTCCGCCCTTGGTCTTTAGCACAAACATTTGTTTTTCCACGACATCGCTCGTCGCGCCCAACGATTTCTCAAACAGCGCAGACTGTTCCAAGATGGTGGTGTCGATGCGCGAAAAATTATACGCTTCGGCAATTTCTTGAACTTCCCGCCTGATCTTGTCCCACCAAAGCTGATCGACGGGCAAGATATCGTGCATGCCCTTTGGTGAATGAAAGAATCCTCTGGATTTATTTTTTTTCATATATTAATTAGTAAACGGGAGCTTCAAAAGCTTTAGCTTCGCTAATCGGCAGTAACCGGAGGCGGGCGAGGCCGACGATCTCTCCGCGGGAAACCGAGCCCCAATTCCTCGAATCGAAACTGTAGTATCTATTGTCACCCATCATAAAATATTCATCCGCCCCCAAAGATGAATCAACGGTGCCAGTAGTTTTTATATCAGCCGGAATATAGCTCTCATCCAAAATAAAACCGTTTGGGTTTTCGTCATTGTAAATATAAACCTTACCGTCCCGAACTACAACCCTCTCACCGGGGATGGCGATGAGCCGTTTGATATAAAAAGTTTTTTCGTCGCCCGGATAACGGAAGACGACCACCTCTCCCCTCTTGGGCTCGCGGAAGCGATAACTTAATTCGTCGATCAGCAAATAATTACCGTTTTGAAAATTCGGTTCCATCGAAGCGCCGGAAACCAAAAAAGGCTGCATTAAATAAGTGCGGATTATGAAAACTGTAAAAAGTGAAATCACCACGATCTCCGCGATCTCTTTAAATGAAAGCCAAAATTGCTTCATAAGCAATATTATAACTGACTGCCGCAACGATGACAAGAAAAAATAAAATTGATAGGATATAGGTAATGGCGATTAAAATAATAATCGGACTAGGAAACGAGGGCGAAAAATATGCGAAAACCTATCATAATGCGGGGTGGATTTTTGTGGATGCGTGGAATGAAAAAAATAGAGATTGCTTCGCAAAGCCTCGCAATGACGAGGACGGGGCCGTGAGATGTATGGATATTCCAGCGGTTAAGACGGAAGGGTTTATGAATCAGTCGGGAGATGCGGTTAGTAAAATTCTGAAAGACCGGGGGTTAAAAGTAGAAGACGCGCTCATAGTCCATGATGATTCGGATATATATATAGGAGAGTATAAAATATCACGCAACCGGGGCGCGGCCGGACACAAAGGGGTAGAGCATATTATGGCGGTTTTGGGGACAAAGGATTTTACGAGGTTGAGGATAGGGATAAGGCCGAAACAAAAGGAGGGTGCTGCTCGAAAAAAAGCAGATGAATTTGTTCTAAAAAATATCTCGGTGGCAAATATTAAAATACTTCAGAGGGTGTTTGGGGAAGCGGTTTCTCGCTTGTCATCCTGAGCTCGGCGTGAAGCCTGCCTACTAGTAGGCGGGGATCCTATGTATAGCATGAACAAACTTTAAGAAACTTTTTATCATAAAATTCTTCGCGCAACGCCTGCCTCTGCCTGTCGGCACCTGCCTGCCGGTAGGCAGGCTCAGAATGACGAGATGGGTAAATCACTTGAGCGTGACCGTCAGCTGAAAACCGACGCCGCCGTCGGACTCAGAGGAAATACCGGCAAGCGGGAGATTGGCTTCCTTAAAAAGCGGGCTTTGGCTAAGAGAATTTTTGAAAGTGATCGCTAAAAGCTCCGAAGGCGCCCGACCGACTACCAAAATACCGCCCGAGGCGTCGGCGTATACTCTCCTCAGGATGATCCTACTGCCGGCGATCCGCTTGAGCTCGGAAAATATCGGCGACCAAGATTTTTCTTTAGCTTTAGCCGCGCTAGCCAGCCCGGCAACGCGGTTAAAGACTTGGGCTTCTTTTTCCAACCCTTCCACTTCTTTTATGAGCTCCGATGGGACGCCAAATTTTAGGTCACGCGCTAAACCAGTTGCTACACGATAAAGATAGCTATCGCTTATAAGAAATATGACCAACAAAAAAGCGAAAACCGCGGCGAGCGCGTTGCGCCAAAATTTTATAAAACGCAGGTTCTTGTTTCTCGAATACTCTTCTTCGGTGCCGACGGGAGTAAGACTGATAAACACATCCGAGGCCCGCGCCGTCTCACCGCGACTCGCCGCACCCAGAGCCAAAAACCACTCCGAATTAAGGTCGCGATAATCAACAAGCGCGGCATCTTCCACGACGAGATCCAATTCTTCCAAAATCTTTCGTCCTTCCCCGGGAAAAGCACCTGAAGCTACGACGACATTTTTGATGCCTCCGCCCCACTTAGCTGAATAAAAATTGAGAATTCTTTGTGCCTCGCGGGCCAGAAAAGCCAGAAAAGAATCCATCTCTATTTCGCGGCCGGCATCACTGGAGAGAAGACTTTCCCATGAACTAAGATATTGAAAATAAAGATTGCCGTTTTTTATAATCAAAAAATCCAAGCCATTTGAACTCAAACGAATCAAAATCAAGGGACGGTTGATATCGATACTCGAGTGCTTCCGGATAGCGCGAGCAAGCGAGAGTCCGGAAAATTCCAAAGCCACCGCAGAAAATCCGCCACTTCGCAAACATCGCACCAGAGCATCAACCCCGACTCGCGGCGCGAACGCGCCCAAATATTCTGATTCGTTGGTCGCGCCTCGGCCTATAAACTCGGCGTCCCTATAACTCTCGACCTCCGAAACCGGAGAAATAGCAGAAAGATTAAGATCAACAGCCTCGGGAATTTTGTCCTTCGGTAGAGGCGGCAAACTAAAGTATTGAGTGTAAATAGAGGCGGAGCGAACTGTCGCCACAACGCTTTCAGGAATGGTATCGGACGAAATTTGCGCGCGCAATTTTTTCAAAGCTTCGATGAAAGCGTCTTCGTTTTTTGGAAAACCGTCAACCAAAACTCCGGGCTCGAGCCGGACAGAAATTGTTCTCGGCGGCTGGCCCGGCAGAAAAAAACGCAAGAATGCATCACTGATGTCCAGTCCGCCGATGGGCGCTCTAGGATTGATAAACTGGATGGTTTTGTTAAAAAAATCCTTGATGTTCATTTTACGAAGCCAATTCTGTTATGGACACGACTCGCGCCTCGCCTGTTACGGCGTCAACATCCACTATGGCCCGAATCTTTTGGCGCCGAGTTAGCGCTTTGCCAACGGAGGTTATCTCGCGTTCTCCGATGCTCGGAGTATCACAGTTGCTGATGCCGGTTTTTGCGTCTTTGCAAACTGTGACCTCGACACTTCTCCCGCCTATGGAAAGTTCATAAGATGGATTGGCTCCAAAGTGTTTGTCCCGGATGATTTTTATGAGCGCGTCGGATACTCCGGCTTTGGCGGCTGATAAAGCTTCCGCCGACAGTCTCGCCGCATAATTTGAGTTTGTCACGGTATAGGCAAGCACAGCGCCGATAATAACTATTTCCACGATAATTGCTGAAAGTAGTAGGGTGACAGCGAGAGTGACAATACCGCTCTGTCTCGGAAAATTAAAGATCGCGATGTTGTTTTGCATTTTGATTTTTACATTTTATACTTCTTTTAGGGGCTCCAATTTATAATTATATCATCAATCGAGGGGGCGGCGGTGCCACCAGCATCGGACTCTAAAAATACTTTGTATCTAAAATATCTTTTATTGTTATGGTTATCGCTGTCGAGCGCCAGGGGCGAGTCCGGGCCAGCCGGCGCGTAATAATCTATGGCCGAGTTATTCGGACCAATAAAACTCCATGATCCTATGGCGCAGGCTGGATAATCGGTCGCGCCATTTGAACAGTTTGATGAGGCTATCTGAAACCGGACATTCGTACCGGCGGGTCGAGTCCCCTGCCACAGCAAGGTATTTAAAGCCGCGCCACCGGCAACGCCGGTATCGAAAACGCTCGAGACGAGATCGCCGGAGAAAGCCGGACCAATGCGCCAACTGGTATTTATTTTATAATTAGAAGTTCCGCCGGGGTCTCCGACACATTTACCCTGGACTCCGGGCATGGCCGAGTCAAAGTCGTTTGCGCAATTAAAACTTATCCAGCCAGCCGTCTCGTTCCATGCAAAACCGGAGAAATCGCCATTCGCATCTATAGTTACGCGATAGTTGGCGGTAGTGCATGTGTCCTGAACGCCCGGCACCACCGGATCAAAATCATCTCCGCACCAAAAACTGACCCAACCGATATTATCATTCCACGCGAAACCGGAGAGACTTCCGGCGCCATTGTTTCTGACTTTAAAGTCAGAGACGCCACAAATATCACCGTTGGGCGTAGTTTTGCAATTCAATGCTATCGGGCCCACGCCGGATTTCGCATATCCCTCGAGTCTATTGCCATAAACATTAACTTCGCTGTAAACACCCGGTGCGGAGGTGCAAACGCCGCCCGATAAATTACAAAAATCAATCCAGCCGATGATATCGTTCCAAGCCCAATAATCACTGGCGGAAATATTCGAGGCCGCCACAGCCACAATAAAAAACAGGAAAACAAGAAAACAAGAAAACAAGAAAGCGCTTAAGATTTTCGTTCTTGTGTTTTGTTGTTTTTTTGTTTTATTGCTTTTTTGAATCATGGATACGGTATTCCACCCAATCTTATCGATCCGCTTTGGCTCGTAGCATCTATACCAACACTCGCCGTATCATATTTACCCGGATCAGAAAAAATACCGGATTGTCCGACGCCACCGGACCAGTCAGACTGAACAGTGGAGCGACTTTTACCCCGGGTAATATAACGAACGATACCCAGCCCCGAACCATTTGGCCACAAAACCGTCGCCGTCACCTTGATAGTTGAGGGATCCTCTCGGCTCGGATCATAGACCGCCTCGATATTTTTAGCGCCATCGCGAGAAACCCATTCAAAAGAAACCAAGCGCGTGTAAGTTATGCCGTCCAAAACCACCGCCTCGCTTCCGGGCGAAATCACAAAGGGCGCGGAGGTTATAATCTTGTACTCGGCCGGAGACGAACTCAAGGCATCGCTCCCAAACCTATCAATCTTGTGCCAATCGGCAGCCGCCAAAACTGCGGTATTATCCAAGATTTCTTGTGCTAAAAAACTGGCGCTTTGCAAATATTTATTCTGGCCCAAAACCTGAATGGATACGGCCACCGCGCCGACCGAACCGCCGACAAAAATAGCCAGGATGCCGGTGGCAATAAGGATTTCGGCCAGGGATTGACCCCGCTCTCCGTCATTGCGAGGAGCCTGCCTGCCGGCAGGCAGGTCTTTCGACGTGGCCCTGCCTGCCGGCAGGCAGGAATCTCGAGACTGCTTCGCAAAGCCTCGCAATGACAATCCGAGACTACTCAATCCTCCCGTTTTTGTAGATAGTGATAGTGCGTTCATTGACATCTCCTACGACTCCTATCGTAATTGTAACATCCGAACCAGCGCTTGAATATCCGCTGATTTTCTCAAAGCAAATATCAAGATTGCCGGAGGCCGGTACCCTAAATTCGAGACTGTTTTTGAGCTTTGTTTTCGAGGTTTCCGTTGCGTAAGCGCAGGATGAGCCCTGAAAGACTGCAGCCTCTTTGGTCGGCTGACTGACGCGCAGTCCCCAAAATTTATCATCTTCCTGGCTCATTGAACGGCTCTGGACATCGCGCAAAACCGCAACGAGAGTCCGAGTGGCGCTTTTCAAATCCTGACTGGTTCTAAACCCGGCTAGGCCCAAAAAACTAGCCGAAGCCAGCACGGCAACCATACCGATGATGATCAGAATTTCGATTAAAGTAAAAGCGCGCATTGCTCAAAAAAACATGGGGCACTCAAACACAAAAACACGGATATTTACCTAAGGGGGAAGTGTTCTTTTTGTTTTAGTGTTTTCTTGTTTTTGTGTTTTTTGTGATTTAAAATTGTCCCACCAGTTGATACACCGGTAATATTACGGAGAGAGCTATGAGGCCGACAAAGCTACCGACTATCAGCAAGAGCATTGGCTCGATGATGGATGTCACCCTTTTTAAGGCCAGATCGACTTCGGTTTCATAGAATCCCGCGAGCGTAGATAAAACTTCTTCGGTCTTTCCGGCTTTCTCGGAGATAGAAACAAGATTGGACACCACGCTTGGAAAAACTTCTTCCCGATGAAAAGCCGCGCCGAGGCTCACCCCCTTGGCCAAACCTTCATCGGCGATCCGCCGCAAGGCTACCTCCATTCCAGGAAAAGAAACCACGCCGGCTGTAATCTTTAAAGCATCGAGAATCGGCATACCTGACTTCATCAGCAAAGAAAGCGTCTCGGCAAATCTCTGAAGCGAAGCGCGCCTCATCACTCCGGAAATGATAGGAAGCATGGCCCCGGCGCGAAGGAGAAACATCTTACCGGCGAGGGTGCGGGCGAAAAAATAGGATAACCCAACGATCGCGAGTAAGGCCACCGGACCTATATAAATAAAATTTTCGGATAAAAAAGCAGAGATGCCGAAAACAATCCGCGAAAAAATAGGCGGATTGAAGCCCGAACCGCTAAAAACGGCGGAAATCCTGGGAATCGCAAAAACCACCAAAAAACCAATCAAAAAAATGGCCACGCCGATAATGAAGGCCGGATAAACAAAGGCCGAGACTATCTTGCCGCGAAAGGCTCTGTCTTTTTCGAGCGAAACGCTTAGATTGCTAAAAACCATATCAAGATTTCCGGATTTTTCACCGGCTTTGATTAGGTTTACAAAAACCGGTGAGAAAGTCTCGGGATATTTAGCAAAAGCTGACCAAAATGGCCGGCCTTTTTCTAAGTCATCGCGCACTTCTTCCAGAAATCTTTTAAGCGGCGCTTTTTCCACATCCATTAAAAGCACATCAATGATTTTCAAAAGACTCACGCCGGCGCGAAGCATCAACGAAATATATTTAGTCAAAAAAATCTGGTCGGTGATGTTTATAGATCCGCCGAAAAGACTAAGGACTCGGCCGGGACCGCCTTCGGCCTCTTTGACTGATAGAGGACGGAGACTCTTACTGGATAAGTAAACCAAAACCTCCGAGCCTGACTCGGCATCGAGAAAGCCCTCTGAAATCTTGCCATTTTGATCAGTGGCGCTGTAGTGATATTTCATAAATTATTATTAGATTCTTCGGTTGCACTCAGGATGACTAATGGAATCTTGATGCGAGGAATTTTTTGAAAGACCAAGACGCGACGAGGAGCTGTAGTCACACTACTGCGACGAGTCGCAACACAGGTATTTCAAAAAATAACCGCATCACTCTCTAATCACTCTCAGCACCTCCTCTATGGTAGTAATCCCCCGCTCGGCCTTGCGGAGTCCATCTTCGAACATACTAATCATGCCCTCTCGGCGAGCTAATTTATCAAAAGATGCCAGATTAAAATCAGGCGAAACCATAAGCGATCGGGCGGAGTCTGTAACCTGCAAAAGTTCGTAAATGCCGACGCGGCCGCGGTAGCCGATGCCTCCGCACGACACACAGCCTTCGCCTTTATAAAGCAACTTGGGGGGGCGAGCCTCGTCCGCAAGTCCCATAGCGCGAAATTGCCCCTTGATAGCCTCAATGGTCGCGGCATCCGGTTTATACGAGGAGATGCACTCCAAACAAATCCGGCGCACTAGGCGCTGAGCAATGATGAGATTCAAAACCGCAGCCACTAGAAAAGCTTGCGCGCCCATATCGAGGAGACGCGGCACGGCAGTCGCGGCATTGTTGGTGTGAAGCGTTGATAAAACCAGCGCGCCAGTCAGAGCCGAGTGAACCGATATCTCGGCCGTCTCTCGGTCGCGAATCTCACCGACCATGATCACATTTGGATCTTGCCTCACAATCGCCCGAAGACCATCGGCAAACGAAATGCCGGCGGCGGGATTGATCTGCGTTTGATTGACATTTGAGATGCCAAATTCTATCGGATCTTCGATGGTGACAATATTCACTTCCGGCTTATTCAAGATACTAATCATCGCGTAAAGCGTCGTCGTCTTACCGGAACCGGTCGGGCCGGTAACGAGGACCATACCAAAGGCCTTCACGAGATTGTTTTTTAAAACGAGGGCATCGTCTTCCAAAAAGCCCAGCTCCTCCAAGGAAAGCGGCCTTTGCGCCGCCGGCAAGATTCTCATCGCGGCTTTTTCACCATAAAGAGTGGGCATGACCGAAACGCGCGCGTCAACAACCCCGCCTCCTACCGGCAAACGAAATCGGCCGTCCTGGGGTTTAGCGTGTTCGTCAAGTTTTAGATTGGACATAATCTTGACGCGGGCGATGATCGCCGGATGAACTTCCCGGGGCAGGCGAACCAGCTCGTGCAGTATGCCGTCGATGCGCAGTCTCACTAAAAAATCCGACTCGGTAATCTCGAGATGAATATCGGACGCGCGCGAGCTCACCGCGTAAGAAAGTAAAGTATCAACTATCGAAACGATAGGTAGCTCCCCTGCCGCTTCGATGTCATTTTTTCCCAATTCCAAAGAAGCGCGGATATTTTCTTTTATTATTGATTTGAAATCTTCGGCTGATCGCTGGCTATAAAGTTTGTAAGCCTTGTTTAGATCTTCATCGGAGGCGAGATAAGGGATAATGTTAGCCTTTAGATATTTTTTAAGAAACTCTAGAGATTGGAGGTCGCTCGGATCCTCCATCGCGATATAAAAACTGCCGTCCGCGCTCCGCGCGAAAACAAACGATCTTTTTTCCTGAGCAACCGCCTCCGGCAGAAACCGCATAGCCTCCTCGTCTATCGCGTAAGAAGATAGACCCACCCTCTCTACGCCATAAAATTTGGCGAGCAAATTATAAAAATAATCACGGCTAAGCGTGCCTCGAGCAACGAGAAGACCTACTATGTCTTGTTTTAATCTCGAGGCATCTTTCGCGGCCGCGTCAAAAAGCTCGGACGAGACCACGCCGTCTTTGACTAATAGGTCTTTGAGTTGTTTTATTGGTAACGCACGCATCAAAGTGACTGTCATCCTCTGCCCCTGCCTGCCGGTAGGCAGGGGCAGGCGCCGGCAGGCAGGCAAGGCCTCGCAATGACAGAAAAAATTAGACTCCTAATTTAGAAATAAATACCACGCCATATAAGGCCCACATAATAAGTATAGCAATTGCCGATATTGGGAACCAAAAATAATATAGAGAAAACTTTTCTGGCTTACGCAAAACTAAATTTCTAAAAGCGATCACGGCCATAGAAACGACCATAAGCAACGCGCCGTAAATAATCCAGCCGGGATGGCCGGAGAGAAAAATGGACAGCGCGATAAAATAATATTCCTCATTATGGAAAAAACTAAAATCGTGACGGCTGTTATACCAGCGAGCTAAATAAAAAAATATCAGCGCAATGATGAGTGAAATAATATATGGCGCATAAAGATGCCAGCCGACATATTGGATAAAATAACTCCAGCCGTTATAAGGCGGAATGAGATATTTAGATGGCTCGGAAGATTCCCACAGCCTGAACTGGGCGTAGGCCCAGTAATCTTGAATAGCAAAAATAACTAAAACACAGCCCCAAAAAGTTCTGGAGATATATTTAGCGACAAAAGGGCGGCCCGAAACATATCGGACCGCCCCCGTCGCCACCAAAAGCAATACTAAGCTTAAAGTGGAAGCATTGATCATAGTTTTACTATTAGAGATTCAAACCCGGATCATTGCCGACTTCGAAGATAGTCGCGACATTGCCGCCATCGGTTCCCTCAACATCCGAGGAGCCACCACCATAACGAGCGCTTTCCATATTAGCATTAAGCTCAAATGTTTTCGCGGTGTTATCGCAGGAATATTGATATGTTTGAGCGGCGGTGTCCGGATTTATTGGATCAGTCGGAAGAGCGCTCAAAGGCGAGCCACCACTGATAGCGCCAATATTAACCGGAACCCATCCAGTACCATCGACAGCCGTGCCAACGCTAGCGCTCTGCGCCCCAGCAACCGTAAAGTTTTCGGCAGCAGTAATCGTACCCCAATAATTTGTGCCGCAAGTATTACCGGCTGTCTGAGGAGACATGGCTGGGCTATCAACGGTCGAGAGATAAAGAGCAAGCGCGCTCTTCAAGTTGTTCATATCATTGATGCGCTGGGAATCACGAGCTTCAGCGAAAAGCTGGGCCGGATTTAGGACGAGGATAGCCGCAACTGCGAGGATTGCCAAAATACCAATAACAACCAACAATTCAATAAGTGTAAATCCTTTTGTTTTCATAAATTTAAAATAATTAATTTCTAATTTTACGACCTTTCCAGAACATTCTGATCCGCCGATTAGCGGCGAATCCCAAAAAATTTTCCACCAAGCGGCAGATCAGAATGAAATCAAGACTCGATTTTAGCGAGCTATGAATATAGTTTAACATAATCAATATTTAAATTTCAAAAGGGAGGTGTGAATAAACAAAGATTGCATCTCTTTCTGTCATCCCAGCGGAAGCTGGGATCCAGCTACTTATAAAAATTCGTATTTTAAATATGTAGTAATGGATTCCCTGCCTGCCGGTAGGCAGGCAGGCAACCTTCGTTGGAATGACAGAGGGGGCGGGATCACCTATGAGTTGAAAACTATTCTCTCACAAATAGCGCCTGAACTTTCGCAACTAGATCATCTATCGGGGTCTTCGCCTTGACGAAATAATCGACAACGCCTAGTTCTTTACCGCGGGCGATATCTATGTCTTGACCCAAATTAGAAATAATAATTACCGGCGGACGAGCCCCTGGCATAGTTTTCATCTCTTCCAAAATCTCAAAACCGGTTTTCTCCGGCAGGATGACATCTAAAAGCATCAGGTGGGGCTTGAATTCTTCTATCGCCCCAACCACCTCATTTCCGCGCGTGACGAGCTTTACCTCAAAACCACCATCGCGCTCCAAGCGATTTTTCAAAAGCTGCGACAAAAATTGATCGTCTTCGACCAGCAAGATACGCGGAGTTTCGTATTGTTTTTCTTCGGGCATAAAATGAATTATAACTTAAGCCCGACTCTCTGTCATTCTGAGCGCTACCGAAGAATCTTATGGTCATTTACATTGTTGTCTTAGTATCTAGGATCCTTCGCGCCGCGCTCAGGATGACAGAAGGGAGGCAAATTTGACAAAATTTAGCTGTTTGCTATAGTGAATAAGGTTCTTCAGGGGGGCTTTCGCCCAAACCGAGCCCGATGGTATCAGGTAGCGCTTCATTTTTGAAGGGAGGCCAACCATGCAAAACTACAGAGTGATGGGGGCCAGGTTTAGTGAGTACGAGAGTGAACTTGGCCACTTTTCCGCCAAAAACGACGCGGAAGCAAAAAGGATTTTTCGCCGCGACTATAAATCGCAGGAATCCCTAGCCTGGGAAAATCTCCGGCTACTACGAATAATCCAGGTGGAAAAATTGAAAATGATCGCCTATAGAAACACCTATAAACAAATCAAGGGGAAATCCAATCGGCCTTGAAAATCAGCCAAGCCGCCAGCGACGCAATCGCTGGTTTTTTTATTTGAGAATCGCGACAATATCAAGAAGTCTAACAGCCACTAGCGACTAGCCAACAGCCCTCGGAACTCGTCATTCTGAGGTCTGCCATGCCTACCAGTAAACAGGCCTCGGTTGTACTCGGAATGATAACCCGATCAATGGATTGACAAAATCTCCCCGTTTGCTAAGGTATATGAGGTTCTTAGAAGGCTTGTTTTTTGAAAGGAATTGCCATGCCAACCTATAAAGTTATGGGTTCGTATGACAGTAGAGCCTTAGAGCCCGATCATGTATTTGGCCACTTTCAAGCCAAAAACGATGGGGAGGCGAAGCTAAGTTTCCACAACGCCCGCTTTTATTTCGATTCGAATGGTAGCCCAAGATGGTACTGTCTCCGTTTGTTGCGAATAGAGCAGGCGGAGACTGTGGTAACAATTGAATAAAATTGGCAGGGTCGTCTCTAAGTTCAACCCCAGCAACCAAACCAGTTGCTGGTTTTTTTATTTAAAATCTAAATCAATATCAGGAAGTCCGATGTCCGAAGAAGTAGACGATATTTGGGACATCGGACTTCCGAGATTACCGCGTTGTCGCAGACCTGCCTACCGGCACCTGCCTGCCGGTAGGCAGGGGCAGGTGCCGGTAGGCGGGGGCAGGTGCCGGTAGGCAGGGGCAGGTGCCGGTAGGCAGGGGCAGGCTCCTCCTCGCAATGACAAAACTAAAAACACAAAAACACCTTGTGGTGTTTTTTATATAATAAGAGTCAATCAAAAACTTTTTAGTTGTCCCAACACCAAGAATTCACTTGATATAAGATCGAGACTTAAAGCTCCTCGATCAACACTTTTATCGTCCTCCATAGCTTTATGCGACGAAGGATTATTCGTTTCGATCTTTAGTCTCAGACTAAAGTAAGCGAAACCCTATCAATAAATCCGAAGATTTATTTTATCGTAATTGAAATGATCCACGCACAGCTTCCGCTACGCGTGCCTTGTTACGACTTAGCCCTTATCATCGATCCTACCCTAACCGAGAAAACTCGACTTCAGGTATTACCGACTCCACTGACTTGACGGGCGAATGCGATTTTTGGAACATTTCGCGTTCCCACGTAGCGAGCGGATTTCCCGCACTACGCGAGTCCAATAGTTTTCTTATTCATTTGTAACTTCAGTAGCTGAATTTTTTTAATTCCTTTTTTCGTCAAATGCTCCCCTTTTTCAACAAGCCGAGCTATCTTACAAAAAAGTCTAAAGTTTTTTTGCTTCGATGGGCTTTGCAGAGGATGCTTTAGAAAAAATGGAATGATTTTGTCCGTAATGTCTTGTTGTGAATAAACCGTATACCTATAACATTGACAATGGTTGGTGCGCGCTTCCTTTTGGAAATACACCTCACCACATTGCAGGGTATTTTTGATTTTTTCCAACAGTGGACGATCTTTCTCTTGCATTTTAATATGAAAATGCATTTGAATTCTAAATCCCGAATTTATAAGTAGGGAATGGCGCCATATTAACATGGAAGCACCCCTCTCCATCGGTTAATCCAACAACATAATCATTAGTAACTATTGGTTTTGTCCTTCCCATGCGTCAATGATAACATTAACTTGACGCAAAGTACTACGACGCAGCTGACTTCTCACATGCTTAAGTTTCCATTAACATATGAGATCTCCCGCGGGTCACGCATAATTCTATTCCACACATCCTAAAAGCTTTTTGTAGCATCTTCCTCATCCTCACCGCTCCCGCGATAAGTCGATGCGGCTTTTTTAATTAGGCTGTGTTTTGTTTCCGGATCCTTCTGCCGTTTCTCTTGCGATTAACGACTATCCTTCAACTACGCTCTTCCGACGAAGAAGAGGGGTGGATTTAAACCACCGAGAACTATGCGCTGCCGGGCGCATTTATTTGTGAGTACAGGACTCGAGAACGTATTCACCGTGGTATAGCTGACCCACGATTACTAGCAATTCCTACTTCATGAGGGCGAATTGCAGCCCTCAATCTGAACTGGGGCCAATTTTTTGGGATTAGCTCCGCCTTACGGCTTGGCAACCCTTTGTATTGGCCATTGTTTCATGAGTGTAGCCCAGGGTATCAGAGGGCCATGCGGATTTGACGTCATCCCCACCTTCCTCCCCCGCTAAAACCAACAATATGAATTATTAGCTTTAGCGGGGGCGGTCTTTTGTGACACATGTAACACAAAATAGGGGTTGCGCTCGTTAACCCACTTAAGGGAACGTCTCACGATACGAGCTGACGACAACCATGCAGCACCTGTCCAAGCGTCCTTGAGAGACGACCCGCGTTTCTGCGAGTCTTCGCTTAGATTTCTAACCCTGGTAAGGTTCTTCGTGTAGTATCGAATTAAACCTCATGAACCACTGCTTGTGCGAGTCCCCGTCTATTCCTTTGAGTTTTAGCCTTGCGGCCGTACTTCCCAGGCGGTCTACTTAACGCGTTAGCTTGGCCACTCCGAGGGTCGATACTCGGAACAGCTAGTAGACATAGTTTAGGGCGTGGAATACAAGGGTATCTAATCCTTTTTTCTGCCCACGCTTTCGCGCACTGAGTGTCAGGAATGCTCCAGTAACATGCCTTCGCCTTTGGTGTTCCATATGATATCAACGGATTTCACCCCTACACCATATGTTCCAGTTACCTCTAGCATCCTCGAGTTTTGCCGTATCCGCTGCGGCTCTGAAGTTAAGCTCCAGAATTTAACAGCGGACGCACAAAACCACCTACGCGCTCTTTACGCCCAATAAATCCGGATAACGCTTGGAGCCTTCGTATTACCGCTGCTGCTGGCACGAAGTTAGCCGCTCCTTATTCCTGCCGTGATCAATAACTTTCTAAGGCAGAAAAGCAGTTTACAGACCGAAGCCCTTCATCCTGCACGCGGCGTCGCTCGATCAGACTTTCGTCCATTGTCGAATATTCTCGACTGCTGCCTCCCGTAGGAGTACGGGCCGTGTCTCAGTCCCGTCGTTGGGGGTCACCCTCTCAGGTCCCCTACTGGTCATAGCCTTGGTAGGCCGTTACCCTACCAACTAGCTGATCAGACCTAGGCCGCTCCCAAAGCCCCTTGCGGGTTTACTCTTGCGAGACTATCGGGTATTACCCCCGCTTTCGCGGGGCTATCTCCGACTTCGGGGTACGTACCAAGGTGTTACTAACTCGTTCGCCGCTGCGTAAACCCTTGCGGGCTTACACCGCTCGACTTGCATGCCTTATCCACGCCGCCAGCGTTCATCCTGGACCAGGATCAAATCCTCTAAGAAAACAGAGCAGAGCGTATAGCGTATAGCGTATAGCGTATAGTTTTGCTAAACCCTAAACCCTAAACCCTAAACCCTCACCCTGTTGTTTGTTGGGACAACGAAAAAGTTTTCGATTTTCGTTGCATTGAACTCATAGGTTTAAATATGAGTTCGGATCCTTATCACAACTAATCAATTGTCAACGTCCATTCAATAACATATCCGTCCCGCCTCCCGTCGGGAGGCGAGGCTCGCCCCGCACTGCGGGGCGGCTCGCGCCCGAGACCGAAAGCAAGACGGACACACTACCACCTATTTCCTGCCTGTCACTTGTATACTCAATAGTACTCAAACCCCCTCCCTCTTGTCAAGAGGTTAAAGTTGTGTATAATAGGTACTATATGAAAACAGACATCCATCCGAAGTATTATCCCGACGCGAAAATAACGTGCGCGTGCGGACACAAGTTTTCCATCGGCGGAACGAAGCCGGAATTAAGCGTGGAAATTTGTTCCAAATGCCATCCGTTCTTTACCGGAAAAGAGAAACTCATTGACACCGCCGGCAAAGTGGAGAAGTTCAAGGCGCGTCTCACAAAAGCGGCCAAGGCGCCGAAAGTGGAAAAGAAGCCGAGAGTGAAGAAGCAGGCGAAGTAGCTTATCTCATATATAATAAGACCTATAAGACATATAGGTCTTATTCGTTCTATAGCCATTCATATGGAAGGCGTACAAAAAATCATATTGGAGGTAAGAGCAGGGGCGGGAGGCGACGAGGCCTCAATTTTCGCCGGCGAACTCGCGCGCATGTATCAACGCTACGCCGCGAAACGCGGCTGGGGTTTTACGCCATTGGACTCCAGCGCGGGAACGCTCGGCGGATATAAAACATTTATCGGCAAAATGTCGGGCGTAGGAGTGTATGACGCCTTAAAACAAGAGTCCGGCGTGCACCGCATCCAGCGCGTACCGGCAACGGAAAAAGCGGGCCGCATACACACCTCAACCGCCTCCGTCATTGTGCTTCCGGAAGTGGAGGCAAAAGATGTGACCCTGAACATGAATGACTTGGAAATTACCTTCCAGCGCGCCGGCGGCCCGGGCGGACAGAATGTGAACAAAGTGGAAACCGCCGTCCGCATCGTCCACAAACCCACGGGCATTTCCGTATTCTCCCGCGCCGAGCGCAACCAGCACGCCAACAGAGAAGCGGCGCTGGACATCATCCGCGCAAAACTCTACGAATTACAGAAAGAGGAAGAAGCAAAAAAATTAGGGGTTTCGCGCCACGAACTTGTCGGCACCGGAGACCGCTCGGAAAAAATCCGCACCTACAACTTCCCCGATGATAGAATCACCGACCACCGGTTCGGCGTGAAAGTGCACAACATCGAGAAGGTGCTTGAAGGAGACCTGGATATTCTCCTCGACAAAATCAAAAAGGCAACAAATAGCAAATAAAACAGGAAGCGACGCAGAGGAATTCATCCTCTGCGTCGCTTTTTGCTGACAGGCCCTACCCCCTCCGCTTCTTCCGCCTCTTGGGGCATTGCGGATCCTCCTCGCACTCTAACGCGACATCCTCAGGGTCAAGACCCGGAGGCACATCACGTGCCGTGAGATTGCACGCGCATTTTGTCCGCGTAGTAGTAATCCGCACCGTTCTCGTGATCTGCGTCGACCGAGTCTCTACCGGCTTTGCTCCGGTGGGATTTGTGTAGTAACCGCCTCGGTTTCCTTCGTTGACCCACTCACCCTTATTGCAGCCGCAGACCAGCACGGGCCCATCACCACACCTGCCGTCGTAGTAGGCCTCTTTGCCGCAAACGCTGCAATACCATGTGCCTCCTGTCATGACATGCACCTCCAAACATCGCACAACTGCAATCACTATAACAACGGCTCTATATAGCCGCAAGCCGCGCCACAATCTCCGGCAACATCCGAGTAAGCATTTTTCTTCGGTGATTCACGGATTCATGCTCCTCGTGCGTCAGGTCTTTATAGAGTTTGTTGAATTGCGGAATAAAAAGTAAACCGCGGAACGGCAATCCCGGATCCATTTCCGTCGGACGCTCGTCGAGCAGCACACCCTCCAGCGCGTCCGTTTCCGTTAAGCAAACATCCCCGTCATAAAACGCGATGACGGCCCGTAGCCGTGCGGTACGTTTTTCGCGCGGCACCCCTTCAAGACGCTTGAGTGCATAATCTACCATTTCCCAATCGGTCATTTCTCTGCCAATCCACCGCCGGCTCTTCACACCCGGCTCACCGCCCAAGGCATCAATCTCCAATCCCCCGTCATCGGCGACGCACGGCATCCCCGTAAGCTGAAAATAACTCTTGGCTTTCAAAATCGCATTCTCCTCAAATGTTGTTCCGGTCTCCTCAATCGCCTTGATATCCGGAAAATCAATCAGCGATTGCGTTTTAATCCCCGCGCGTTCAAAAAACCCGCCAATTTCTTTCGCCTTGCCGGGATTTTTCGTTGCGATAAGCAGCTGCTTCATATAAAAAGTATAACCGCCACCACACATTTCCGAAATACTTAAATCAAAGACGCGCAGCGCCTACATTACCATCACTCCTCCAACCCAGGTTAATCGTGGACTTGACTTTCAAGCGATCACGTTGAAGCGAGGAAATAAATTCCCGAACGGAAAACCACGAAGTCGGAACAATGGCGCTGTATGAATCCCGAAGGCCGATGGACATCGGCCGGAGGTTGAGTTCGCCTTGTTCCGGTAACTTCCGCGGTTTGCAGTGAGGAGAATTTATCCGAGCGGAGACCGCTCGCCTAAAAGCAAAATTATGATTACCCATTCAACACATCTATATCCGCCTGAAACTGCTGCGCCCTTGTCACGACCCGCTCGCCATACGTCCACAAATACCGCTGCCATCGCCCCCCTGCATAATACCGCGCGGCCGCGCGACGTTCTTCGGAAATTGACGAGCCCTTCAAGGCACCCGAATCGCGCAAATACAAGGCCGATGCCATAAACGCATCCGCGTTCCGCCATGGCGAAGCGGGATTATTGCCGGTAAGCTCCCCCACACGCTTTGCGTACAGGTTCCACGTGGACGGAATAAACTGCGCCGGGCCCATCGCGCCGCCATAGGCGCCATCGGCATTCGCGCACGACACCGTTACGGTGTCGGGACTAATCGACAAAGCGGAAGTAAGCGATAAGAACACCGGCACATCGCGAGTGGGATTCATGGCGGGCTTACCGCTCCGCGAATTCACTTCGTTGTACTTACACCTCCCCACGTTTTGCCCCAGCGCGGATTCGCGGTCCAACACCGCCAAAATCATCGCCGCGCGCACGCTTGTTGCCGCCTCGGCAACCTTCGCGTACTTCAACGCCTCTTCGAACGACAGCTCGCCACCACCTAAAAATTCAAAAATCTGCGCGCGGATTTGCGCCGCGGTCTTTTTGGAGAGCGTCAGCAGTTCCTGATACTTTGATTCCTGTCCCTTGGTTGTCACAAGCAGCGTGCTTTTCTCGCCCTTCACATCCTGCAACGCCGCCCGTTGTTCGTCTTGATACCGTTGCAACGACACCGCGTCCGTGCGCTTTTCCGCAAGCGCCTCCTGTTCGGTCACAAGCTCCACGCGCAAGTTGCTGATTTTTTCAACCCCAAGACGGAGATTGTCCTGAAACACCATAAGGTTATTCAGGTCATTTACAAATCCCGAAAGGTCGGGGTTTTTGAGCAGCACCTCGAAAAGTCCGGCCGCGTCGCGCTCACGGATTTGCTGCAGCGTCCGCTGAAGCGCGCGCTTATTAAAATCCAAGTCCTGCTCCACGACTGTCACTTTTGTTTTATTTTCCACAATATCCTCGTCAAGTTTTGTGATGGAAATCTCAATAGCCTTCATCTGCAGATTAAGCTTCTTAATTTTTGTGTTAAGCCGGTCAATTTCCGACTGCAATGTTTTCCCTTGTTTCTTGTAATTGGAAACCGTAGATTCGTACTGCGAGATTTGTCCTTCAATATCCGTAAGCTGCTGCTCCAGCACTTTGCGTTCGGCTTCGCTTGGCTGCCCCGCGGCGGCAAGCGAGGCAACAGAGCTCACCGGAGCAAGCACGGAACCGAAAATAAAATACATCGCGACGAGCGACAAAAGTATCCCCTCCGTAACGGAACGCAAGGGAATGCGGATGGTCCGCGCGCGCGCCAAATTCACCCGGGCGCTCAGCGGACTGAGTGGATGCACAAAACTTCGCCGAATCTCAACAATTGCCCTCGGTTTTCGGAGCATACCTTTAGTATAACAAAAAATCGGTCCCGCACTGCGGGACCAATTTTTTGTTCTTACTTCATATTTCTTACATCTTATTTCTTTGCCGTCGCTTCCGCCGCCGGTGCTGCACCAGCCGCGGGTGTTTCGGCGGCGGCTTTTGCCGCCTCGCGCTCCGCCACCTTTTCTTCGGTTTCCACCTTAATTGTTTCAACGCTTCCAGCCGCCTGCATCGCCGCTTCCTGTTCTTCGGTGATCTTTGCTTTGATGGTTGCCACAACCACTTTACCATCCACAAGGACTTTCACCTCCGGTGAAATGCCCAAATCGCTCACGTGGATGCTCATACCGATATCGGCAAGCACAGAAATATCAACGGTGATGGTGTGCGGAAGTTTATCCGGCATCGCTTCAATCGGAAGCTCCTGCAATGTACGCACAAGCACTCCGCCTTTGTCTTTCACGCCCAATGATTCACCCACAAACACGAGCGGCACTTTTGTCTGAATCTTTTCATCCATCCGCACCTGGTACAGGTCAACATGGATCGGCTCACTCGTAATGGCATCACCCACCACATCATAAATAAGTGCCGGTCGTTTTTCATCGCCGACAACCACGGTCACAATAGTGTTCTCACCCGCCGCTTTATACACCTTTTTGAAATCTTTCGCGGGAATCGCCAAATGCATATTGCCGATGCCGCGGCCATAGAGCTCCGCAGGAATGAAGCCCTCTTTCCTGAGCGTTGAAACTATCTTCCCGAACTTTTCCCGTTTTTCTGCTTTCAGTTCCATGGGAGTAATCGCGAACCTGCCTACCGGTAGGCAGGTAATACGAATCAGAACGAAATAATGCCAATACGAACAATGATAAAAGTATAGCAGAACGAATAAAAATTGCAAGCCCCGCGCCACACACGGTGGAACGGGGCTCACGCTTCACGTTACGGGTACACGAGCATGGCGTCCTCGCCGCACTCGAGGTAGATGCACTCCTCACCAATGTCGGCGGAAAGTGTCGCGAGGAACTCCTGGAGAAGCGGGACCTTCGTCCGCTGATCGTCCTCCTTGAAGGAGACGCGGAACTCGCGCAGCTCGTCGTACTCGGCGATGCCGGTGCCGAAGTAGCCGTAGATGTTGCCCGAGGCACAGGTATAGCCGCCGAACGTGCGGCTCAGGAACGTGTGAATCGTCTTCGCGACGCTCTGTTTCGTTTTGGAATACTTCGGGTTGTACACCTTGATTGACGGAATGAGAAACATGGCGCGCCGTCCCAAACTCTCGATACGCATCTGATTTCTCCTTACACGAACCACTGCCAACATACTATACCGTTATATCAAAAAATACAAGTGTCCATAAAAAACAGTGCGCCTCGGTAGCCAATGGCTACCGAGGCGCTGAATTACGAACTACGAGTGCGGTTCCTGAACCGACTCCGCACATGGTAACGCCCGATGCGAGAGTACCGGCCGCCCAGGAAGAGCGCGTGCTGCGTCCGTGAGGCGATAGCGGTGCCGGGCGCAATCCCCCGTCGGATGCATGTAGCCCGCGTGACGCCACTTGGACAAATCCGACGCAACACTCTTCTTCATGATCAGCAGCTCGGGCTTCCGCGCCGCGATTCTCCGGACGATTTCCCTGAACGTGATCCTCCTCGGAGCCTGCGTCCTTGAGCGTCGCCCAGATGAGCTCCGCCACAAGGCCAGGCTGCTCCTTCCCAACCTTCGCGTCGTCCTTCCGCTGATAGAGACAGGTATTTCCCACAAGCACCCTAGCCAACTCGTCACGCTCGGAACGGTCATACAACGACCGCCTCACGTTGATCACCGGGACATCGGCGCCAGTGGCGCATTCCTGCGCCGTAAACGCATCATCGCCCATCTGCTCGATGAACTTAACGATGCGATCCTGATAGTCCCGCGGAATCATGGTCTCGCCCTTTTTCCCTGCCATCCTGCAATCTCCAACAAACTGTTCCCGGCAAATCTTTACCTACTATAGCAAACGCCCGCGCTTTTGTCAATAGGACAATTCGCGCGAATTGTCCTATTGAAATTGTTTCGGCCGCCCACCAGAGGTGAACGGCCGAACGTTGTCGAACGAACATTACGAAGTGACGCCCGCAATGCGCTGGAACTCCGAAACGTAGGAATACAAGGCCTCCTCCATCCGTTCCCAAACCCAATACGCATTCGGCGCGTCCAGTGCCTGAAGAAGTCCCGCGGCGCTGCACTTCTCGAACGCGAATCCGCACTCGCGCTCGATGGTTTCCCGGAACGTCGGGTCGTACGCCGCGTCGCGCCAGAAGAGTAACAACTTATCCGGGCTCCACATTTTGACGCGCAAGAGCAGCGCGTCCATGACCGCGAGACGGACGGCGTCCTCATTTGTCTCGCGGAGTCCGGCGGCGAGCTCAGCGTCCGTCATCGTTTGGAACCGCGCGACGGCCTCCAAACGCCATGACATAAACACCGCCTCGTCCTCGGGACTCCATTCCGTATTCCCCTCCTCCTCGGACTCGTCGTCATCCAAGTCCTCCCCGCATGGGTCGGGGGTGTAGCGCACCGCAACGTGGTTGAACACCGCGAAGAACTGCTCCGCGGAAAACGCCGGAAGGCGACTCCTCAACACGCCTTCAAGCGCAATCCGCCCCTTCGCATCCGGGAACATGCACTCCTCGCAAATCCGAAGGAGCTCTTCGTTTGTACACTCGCCGAGTCGCGGCAGGAGATCCCTCCAGAGATGCGGACATTCATGCCGCAGCCCGAGCGCGTCAATCAAAACCGCGACGGGATAGTCTTTCGAATCGAGTTCCTTGAAATTCAGAAGCACCCGGATCGCAATTTCCCTTAGCGGCACCATCACGAGCATCAAACTTCCTCCAATATGATGACCGGTCACTACAAACAGCGTAGTACAAACGGGGCGCAAGTGTCTACGACCGAAAAAGCTTCAACCGCTGAGCAACGATTCCCTTTATGCCTAGAACGGAATACGCAAGTAATTTATACGGCGCGACTTCTTTGGGTTTTTCGGCAAATGCTTTCTCCAATCCCTTTCTCCACGCTAAACGGATTTCGGTGCTGATATGAATAATCGCGCAACCGTTCTTTACGGCGGCAACAAACTCCGCGTCTTTTGACCCCGATCCGCCATGTAAAACAAGCGGCACCCGCGCTGCTTCCGCTATTTCCCGGATGCGATTGATATTGAGCGCCGGCTCCATTCCGGAAACCATCATCCCGTGAATGTTCCCCACCGCCGGCGCGAATAAATCCACGCCGGTTTCTTTCACAAACCGCGCGGCATCCTCGGGCGTGGTCAGATCTTCTTCGGAAATCTGCACACCCTCGGGAAGTTTTTCAAGCAACGCGGAGGATTGGCCGATGTAGCCAAGTTCACCCTCAACAATAATTTCCGGATTGATTTTTTTTGCCAGCTCCACCGCCGCGCGCGTTTGCGCTATATTTTCTTCAAAACTCAATTTTGCCCCGTCAAAAATTATTGCGTCATACCCCAAAAGCGCGGCATCGCGAACTTTATCCAACGAATACGTATGGTCGGCATTCAAAAAAATAGGGTGACCAAGCTCCTCGCGCATATTACGCACCAACGACACCGCGTTTTCCGGACCGATAAACTCCCGCTCACCCTCAGAGGTACCAATAAGCACCGGCACTTTCTCGCCGATTATTCGCGAAACCTCAACCGCGGCCTCAACAATGGCTTTGAGTCCCGCGATGTCGGAAATATTAAAATGCCCAAGCGCGATTTTTCTTCGCTTTGCATCTGCAATGAATTCTTTTAAAGTTTCCATAAGAAAAAACTTCGTTAGATTATTAGCTTCATTAGCTTCGTTAGAACGGACAACCAAACCAACAAGCTAACGAAGCTAAAAGCTAAACCCCAAACCATCCTTGAATTATATATCGTTGACTCCAATCCTCCAACTCCGCTTCGCTAAAGTAACTGATAAAAATCTTATTCCACAATGCCTCCTGCTGATGATACAGATATTTGATGAGCTCTTTTTCTTTCACCAGCGCCATAACGGTGTCCACAATGTTGAAACTCACGAGTACCGGCACCCCGGTCTCCGTCGGGAAAAAATCTCCCGCCCAACCCAAGCCGCGCCAAAAATCTAACCCATCCTTAAATCCGCGCACAACGTGTTCAATGTTCAAGATGTCCGCCTCCGCCCTGGCCCAGTGCAACGCCTCAGGGTTCACATGCGGCTCAAACAAGCGCCAGTCATTTTCATCGTCTTTTGCAAGATAACGCTGAACAATCAGCCAGCGCGGGCGATCCGCTTCCATGGCGAACGAAGGCAACCGCCGCGCGACAACGTCGCCACGCAAGGCGGAGATGAGATGCGCGGCAAACGTTTCCTCGCTCTTTTTCATAAATCCCTCAAAGAGCGTCGCGTAGTACGCAACTTCGTGCAAATAGTGATTCAGCAAACTCACCAGGCGGAGTGTTTCTCCGGAAATACCCAAAAAAATCGGAATGACGAAAATAACGCCGAGCTCTTTTAAGTGGCTCACATTGTGATATTTTTTCGCGACAAATTTTTCCGCAGCCGAAGCCCACTTCGGCTGTAACGCCTGCAGATGGATTTTCCGCCACTCAAAGTCCTTTGGGGTCAGCTGTTCATACTGCTTAAAAAACACGGTATTGAGCCACACCGGGTCTTCCAAAAAACGCAGCGCGCAATACACCTCGCGGATATCTTCCTTCGCGAGCATTTCGGAAACCGTCGCGTATTTCAACGCCTCAAGAATCTTCTTCGGCGGCTCGGCCTTCAGGAGTTCCGCGGCCTTCGTAAGTTTCAAAAAATATCCCTCACCCGGAGGTGTGACACTCGCCACAAAATCACAGATCTTCTGCGCAGTGGATTCCAGCCGTAACGAAAAAACACCGCAAACTTCAAAAATCTTAAGATCATCGGCTTCAATTTTTGACCGCAACGCGTCAAAAATTTCAACTGCTTTGATATCCTTCATGTCTTTTCCTCCGAACCCAAGCCGATGCAGCCGATCCGAAACCAGCGCGTCATTTTCTTCAACAATGCGCGCCATCACCCCTACCTTTCCGGTTGCGCGCTCCATCGAGCTCTCGAGGTCATTGATCGTTTGCTTGCTCACACGCAACATTCTCGCGATTTTTTCTTGTGGAGTATCCATGTGAACGTGAACCTCGCAACGTAAAACTTATAAACTCGCAACCACAACTCCAAGCTCCTTCCACCTCGGCTCTGATGCAAATTTCGCTTTCGTAAGTATTCCTTCTTTTGCTCCGATGTACTCCACAACCGAAGTCGCGTTCGCGCTCCCCAGCCGGATGGCGTATCGGATAGCGTCGAGGGTATAGGGTTTAGCGTTTAATTGAGCGCTATCACCCTGAACGCTATACGCTAAACGCTGCCGCAAAAGCCCCGCCACAAATCCGCTCCCGAAGGCATCTCCTGCTCCGGTGCGGTCCACAAGCTTTTGCTCCGCAAAAATGCCGGATTTGTACAAACTCTTCCCGTCCGAAACCGTCACGCCTCTCGGCCCATCAGTCATAACGGCGATCCCCGGCACCACTTCATCGAACGCCTTGAATATCCCGCGTTCATCATCAAACGGCTTTCCGGTCATTGTTGCGGCTTCTTCACGGTTAACGACGACAACGTGCAGCTTCTGCAAAATCGGCCGCATCGCGGCAACGCCGAGTTTCACATAGTAGCCGGAAGGGTTCATCGCAACCAAGGCACCCGTGGAATGAAAATGATCCACAAGACGCTGCATACGCTCTGCCGGTATCGCTCCCGGCGCGATATAAACCCCTTTCGCGTGGAGCCCCGGCAACGCGACGCGCCCGAGATAATCCGCCGCTCCGCGATACACAAGAATGGTGCGCTCGCCGCCTTCCGAAAGCAGAATCGTTGAGTACGCCGTGTGCAGATCTTTGGTGTATGAAACAATCGGCTTCACCCCTTCACGCTTTAAATCCACAAGCACGTCCTTGCTTGTTTCATCTTTGCCGAGCGTGATGATTGCCGCGGTAGAAAATCCCTGCCGCGCAAAGGTCACCGCGCTATTCGTAGATCCCCCGCCGGTCGTAAACACCGGTTTCATGATTTCGATTTTTTTCCCCAACGCAAAACACTCCGCTTCACCGGATGGAAATCCTGAAGCAGAAGTAAAATGCTCGTCCTTCACTGCTTTAAACGCAGGACTTTGCAAAAACACGTCGCGCGTTGCGGTGCCTATGGTAATAACATCGTACATACTAAAAGCTAAGATTTGAGTTTCATTCCGACTTTCGCCGCAAGCTCTTCCACCCAACGCTCCAAACGTTGCAGCTTCTGCGCCATCGCCGCCATTTCTTGAAAATACGTATCAGCCTTCTTTGCGTAGGCATCAACCGCGTCATAAAGACGGTCCACGTCTTCCTTGGTTGCCAGTCCGTCCATCTTCTCCTCAACCGTCGTCAAACGATTATTCAGTTGTACAACTGAATTTTCGACGCCACCAAGACGC
>ORMF012084126.1_pt1 | contig 66741 bp, 58 predicted proteins | sample 1779871 | NCBI WGS metagenome assembly ORMF01 (sample SAMEA104232316, study PRJEB22302) | groundwater metagenome | biome: forest; feature: aquifer; material: groundwater | place: USA | collected 2011-08-07 | depth 5.4 m | reverse complement strand
GTCCACCATTGCGCGCATGGGAAGCCTCGCGAAGGCGAGGCGGTCATTCATAGCCCGCCGCTTTGAGCGGCCGGGGAGGCACGACGGCCACGCGCTGCCCGCCGCTTTGAGCGGCCGGGGAGGCACCGTGGCCACGCGCTGAGCCGTCCGCAGGACGGACCGAAATCCTGCTACGATCGCTCCAATCGCAGGCTGCGACGATCATGACACACCGGGTTCGATTGCTGCCGTGGGGGCCGCTCTTCGTGGCGTGGACGTCGTTCTCTAGCGCGTGCGTCTTGTCGCACCATGCGTTCGACTCGGCGGTCATTTCGGGCCGAGACGCCACGGCTCGAGACGCGGTCGGCGAGTCGTCCGACGACGATGCGTTCGATCCGGACACTCCCGTCCCACCCGGCGACGTCGTGCCGCCCGACCGCTCGGACGTCGTCGTCGTGACGTGTCCGACGGGTCAGACCGCGTGTGAAGGCGTGTGCCACGACTTGCGCGCGGATCCGAACCACTGCGGAATGTGTGGGCAGGCGTGTCGCTCCGGCTCCGTCTGCACGATGGGCGGATGCGTGTGCGCGCCGGGAACGATTCCGTGCGGCGGGCCGTGCATCAACGCGACGAGTGACCCGAACAACTGCGGCGCGTGCGGCATGGTGTGCCCCACCGGCGCGACGTGCGCGATGGGTCGTTGCAACTGCCCGTCGGGAATGAACCTGTGCGCCGGCGCATGCATCGATGCGTCGAGCGACCCGAACAACTGCGGCGGCTGCGGCGCTGCGTGCCGGTCGACGGAGACTTGCTCTGGCGGACGGTGCAGTTGCAGCGGCGGTTGCGTATGCACGCCCCCGCTCACGACGTGCTCGTCGCGGTGCGTCGACACGCGGGTCGATCCGGCCAATTGCGGTGCGTGCGGCACGGTGTGTCCTTCCGGTCTGTCGTGCGCGGCCGGCGCGTGCGTGTGTCCCGCGGGGCGGATCCGTTGCGGCGACGGATGCGTCGACCCGACGAGCGACGGCAGGAACTGCGGAAGCTGCGGACGTAACTGCGGACTGTTGCTGCGGTGCTGCCGGTCGACTTGTCACACGTATCTAGACTGGACCTGCTGGTAGCGGGTCATGGACGCCGCGGTCCGCTCGAGATCCCCTTGGGAACATCTTCTGCGCCGGCCACTCGCAGTTCGGTTTCGAACACTTCCTCGAACAGATCGGCCTTGCGCGATGCCGTCCAGAGCGAGAGCGACAGGTCGCCTTCCCCGGTTGCGTGCAGGTTCACGCGGCCCCGCGCGATCTCGATCTTCACGTTCGTGACCTTCGCGAGGTGCTCGCGATCGAGGGCGTCGGCGATTCGCAGGATCGCGCTGAGCTTGCGCACAGCGGCGCGGGCGCGTCGATCGAGCTTGCGGAACCCCGGATGGGACAGATCCGGAAACGCCTTGCGATGGTATCGCGCGACGTTCGCGACGGCTGCCTTGGCTTCGACTGGGAGACCCATCAAGTCGGAGTTCTCGACGATGTAGTACGTGTGCTTGTGGTGCGATTCGTAGCCAACGAAATCGCCGACGTCGTGAAGAATCGCCGCCAGGCGCAACCACGAACGCTCGGCATCGCCGAGGCCGTGCATCGGCGCGAGTTCGTCGTAGATCGTCGACGCAATCGATGCGACGTGCAGCGCGTGGCGCTCGTCGAAGTGGTACTTGCGTCCGAGCACGACGGCATCGGCTTCGACGGCCGCGGCTTCACCGTGTTCGTCGAAGACGCGAAACGCCCGATCGATCAGTTCGAAGAGAATCCCGTCTTTCAGTCCGACGCCAGGCACGACCATGTTCGTGGCGCCAATGGCTTCCGCGACCGCGCCGAGGACGAACATTGCCGGGACGATCACGTCGGCGCGATCGCCGCGGAGGTTGAACTGGTCGCGTCGCTCCCGAACCGTCAGCGCGGACATCCTCTGGTTGAGCGCGACCATGGCCGCCACGTCGATGCCGTCCCCGTCCGCGGATCGCCCCGGCGCGAGCGTGGCGATGGCTTCCGCGTTGCCTCCGGTGGCGATCGCAATGACGGCCTTGGCGTCCGCGAGAAACTTCGCTTCGCCGAGCAAACGCGAAACGTACTCGAGCAGCAGCGTCCGGCGTGCGGGCGTGACGGGCGCGTCAGGCGACAGGAACGCTTCGGCGAGTCGGACGGTTCCCATCGGCAACGACAGGGATGCCGTCGTGCGGGAACCGTGTTGCAGCGTGAGCTCCACGGATCCGCCGCCGATGTCGATCAGAAGCGCCCGCCGCGAACCCAGCTTCACGGCATGCAGAACCGCCGCGCGCACGAGACGGGCTTCCTCGACGCCTTCGATGATTTCGAGATGGATTCCCGCTTCTCGCTCGACGCGCTCGATCAGCACGTCACCGTTCGACGCATCGCGCACAGCACTCGTCGCCACGGCTCGGTAGGCGTCGACTCCGTGGGTCTTCATCGCCTCGCGAAACAGCCGTATCGATTCCACCGCATCGGCGATGGCACCCGGCGCCAGCCGGCCACTCAGAAAGACGTCGCGCCCGAGACGGACCGCGGCGCGCTCGGCCAAGATCTCACGGATTTCGCCTGGTTCTTTCGCCTCCACGACGCGCAGACGCATCGCGTTGGATCCCACGTCGATCGACGCGAAGCGTGGCATGCACGAAGGGTGTACCGCCGTTCGCCGAGTCTCGAAAGTCGGGAATGCGCGACGATCGCGGCCAGCACGCTCGGCCCGTTGCGCGCCACGACCGAACGTTCTATGTGTGGAAATCGTGTCGGCGTCGCGTCCCACGGTTCGCTCGATCGTTCACGCGCTGCGCAACCTCGCGGGGCCTGCGTTGCTCGACGCGGAACGACTGCAGCAGCTCCTCGCGTCCAGCGGTCTCGAGCGCGAAGCGCGGCTGGCGCGTGACATCGCCGAAAGTGAACGGTTCACCGGCGAAGTGCTCCGTGTCGTCGAGTTTTGGGACAGCGATGAAGCCGTCGCCGTGGATCTCGGGGCGTGGGCATGGGCGTGGCAGTTTCTCGATCCCGACCTTCGCATGGGGACGTTCGTCGCAACGGGCCGCGTCGAGATCGTCGTCGGACCTGCACTCGCTGCGGCGGAACGTATGCTCGCCGCGGTCGGCCGCGGGCTGGGTCACACGATCGAATCGACCGGCGATGGCGGCGTCGTGCTGTTCGCTCCGTGGGCCGCGCGGGATCCGGCAGGACTCACCAACGCGATCCACGTGTTGCGCGCGGCAGGAGTTGCATCGATGAGCGCGAGCACTGAATCGTGCCTCATTCGAATGCACTCGGATCGCGCGTTCGCGGCGCCGGATCACTTCAGCCACTCGGGCGAGGTCGCGCGCGACGCAACGTCCAGTCCCGCGACCGCTGCGTCCAGAACGTCTCGCCGCAAAGCCTGATCAGCGGCGGCCGGGCATCAGTTCACGAACTCGACGCATCGACGGAAGAAACACCTCGCGGCTCCAAAGCGACGCGGCGTGTACGACACCCGATGGCAGTGCGCGAAACGACACGTCGAGATGGTCGCCGTCGGTCTCGACGTTGTGAACGGACACCAGGCTCGTGAGCAATCCGACCATCCGCCGCGCGGCGGGGTTGTCCTTGAGCTTCGGGTGCCGCATCAGATCGAGCACGAACTTGTTGTCGTGCGCATCGACCACCATCGGCGGAAGAGACAAGTGCCGCGCGAGATTGCCCGGCTTGGACAGATCGAGCGCGCCCGAGAGAATCAGCGCGGAGACTGGTGTCGACTCCTTGCTCAGGATGTCCACCTTCACGTTGTCCAGCCGCAGTTCGACCCGCATTTCTTCTCCGGTCAGGGAAACCCTCTCGATGAACAGTGCGGCGTGAATCCGCATGCGGGTCTTCATCTGCTCGACCGTCGCCGCGACGCGCAAACCGGGCGGCGAAGCGTCGATCCGCACGTCTTCCAACTTGCCTGGCGACGAAACCTGGTCTGCCAGCCACCGCATCGCGTCGAGCGGTAGCCCGAACCGCAGGCCCACGGCGCTGCGCACGACGCGCGCGACCTCGAACGGGTTTCGCTTCAGGTAGCTTCGCGCGGCGTCGATGGCTTGTTGGCGGGTAAACACGACCCGAGCATACCGGCCGAGGCGACATGCGCGCAGCGGAAATCTGCGTCGCGCACCGAGTGTGCCCCCGCCGGCGCCGCCGCGCGGTCGGTTGCACGGAGCAGGACGTAGATCACGAGCAGCACGAGCGCGAATGCCACGATACCCGCCACGACGGCAAAACGTCCCTCGCGTTGATCACGCACCGGCGGCGTTCGGGACGCCACTGCGGGGTCTTGCCGCGTCGCGTCTCGACTGGACCGATCGGCGTCGACGCGCGCAGCCATCGTCCGTGTCGGGTCCGTCGATGAACTCGCGCGTTCTCGGATCGAGCTCGCGTCGGACAGACGAGTCACCGGCAACATCGGTGTGGGTTCACGGGACACTTCTGTCGCACCCCCGGCGCGGCGAGGCGCGGTCGATCCCGGATTCGAGTCGCTCGCCACCGTCGGATCGTACGCAACGACGTCGGCGAACGACGACGATCGAATCTCCGTTCCGCCTGGCGCCGTCGGCGTCGGGGTGCTCGCGGCATCGACGGTCGTACGTGCGGCGTCCGGGGTCGTTTTCACCGTCTCGGTCGAGTCGCGCGCCGCGCGCGCCGGGGCGCCCGCCGACGTGACCGCGCCGGGAAAGCACTGCGCGACGAGCTGTGCCAGCGTCCGCGCACCGAGCCCTGCCACGGTCATGGTTGCAATGACGCCGACGACGTCGTCGGCCGATGCGACGCGTTCGTCCGGCTCGGTCGCGAGGAGCCGGTCGACGAGACCCTCGATCGACGGATCGACGTCGGGACGAAGCGCTCGCAGCCGCGGACGCTCTCCGTGTATCAGCCGCGCGAGTGCCTCGCCTTCGTCAGCGCCTTTGAAGGGTCGGCGTCCGGCAATCAGTTCGAACAGCAGGACTCCCACGGAAAACAGATCCGCGCGCGCGTCGATGGGCTTCGCCAGCGCCTGCTCGGGCGCCATGTAGGCAAGCTTGCCCTTGACCATCGTGCCGGCCGTGTGATGCAGGCGGGACGCAGCCTTCGCGATGCCAAAGTCCGTCAGCTTGACCTCGCCGGCGTACGACACGAGCACGTTGTGCGGCGACACGTCGCGGTGGACGATGTTCAACGGCGTGCCGTCGGCGCCATGCTTACGGTGCGCGTACGCGAGCCCTTTGCAGATCTCGAGCGCCACGAACAGCGCCGCGTCGATGGGGAACGGCCCGCCCTCGCGCCACACGCGCTGGGAAAGCTTTGCGAGGTCGACGCCCGATACCAATTCCATGCAGAGAAAATACTGCCCGTCGACTTCGCCGAAATCCTCGATGCCGATGATGTTGCCGTGTCGTAGCTGTGCACCAATGCGCGCTTCGTCGATGAACATGTGCACGAAGTCGGGGTCGTCGCAGAGCGCGGGAAGGATGCGCTTGATGCACACGGAGCGGGAGAAGCCCGCTGCACCTTCGCGACGCGCGCGAAATACTTCCGCCATGCCGCCGACGGCGATCCGCTCTTCCAGAATGTAGTTCCCGAATCGGTCGCCTTCCCGCATCGCGACCTCACGCCCGCGCCGGAGGCGTCAATCGACCGAAGAGCTTCTCGGCAGATGCCGCGATCGACAGCAACTGCTTTTCCGCGAACGCCGGCCCGATGAGCTGCAACCCCACGGGGAGTCCCGCGGACAATCCGCATGCGATGCTCACGGCGGGCACCCCCGCGAGGCTCGCCGGGAGCGTGCACACGTCCGAAAGGTACATCGCGACGGGATCATCCGTGCGCGAGCCGAGCGGAAACGCGACCGTGGGGGACGTCGGCGCCAGCAGCACGTCGACCGTCTCGAACACGGCGTCGAAGTCTCGGCGGATGAGCGTTCGCACGCGCTGCGCCTTGCCGTAGAACGCATCGTGGTAGCCGGCCGAGAGTGCAAACGTACCGAGCAAGATTCGGCGTTTTACTTCCGCGCCGAATCCCTGATCACGCGTCGCGCCGTACATGTCTTCAAGCGACGACGTCCGGCCCGATCGCCGGATTCCGTACCGCACGCCGTCGTATCTCGCGAGGTTCGAGCTGGCCTCGGCGGACGCCAGGACGTAGTACGCTGCGATCGCGTATCGTGTGTGCGGCATCGACACGTCGACGACGTCGGCCCCGGCGCGCGCGACAGCATCGGTCGCCGCGCGGACCCTTTCGGCAACGCCGGGCTCCATCCCCGGGCCGTAGTACTCTCGCGGGATCCCGACACGCACTCCCGACAATCCGCGTTCGTCACGCTCGACGTCGGAAGCCACGTGTTCCCGATCGACGCACGTCGAGTCGCGCGGATCGTGCCCCGCGATGCAATCGTAGAGCAGCGCGGCGTCGAGGACCGACGAGCCGAGTGTTCCGACGACATCCAGTGAACTTGCAAACGCGACCAACCCGTACCGCGACACGCGTCCGTACGTCGGCTTGAACCCCACGATGCCCGTGAGCGCTGCGGGCTGTCGCACGCTGCCACCCGTGTCGCTGCCGAGTGCAACGTGGGCGAGCCTTGCCGCGACAGACACGGCCGAGCCTCCCGACGAACCTCCCGGAACGCGGGTGCGATCCCACGGATTGCGCGCGGGACCGTATCCGGAATTCTCGTTCGAGCTGCCCATCGCGAACTCGTCCATGTTGGTCTTGCCGACGATGAGCGCGCCCGAGGCACGAACTCGTTCTATGACATGCGCGTCGTACGGCGGAACGTACCCCTCGAGAATCCGCGAGCCGCACGTTGTCGGTGTGCCGCGTGTTGCGAAAGCGTCTTTCACGGCGACGGTTACGCCCGCGAGAGGAAACCGGCGCTCGAGTTCTGCCGCGTCGCAGGTTGACCGAGCATCGTCGATCGTGCGCGCGAGCACGACGGCCGAAGCGAGCGTAGCGTCTGCGTCGACGTGCAAGAACGCACCAAGTTCGTCGTTGAGTCGCTTGCCGCGTTGGAGCCACGCGTGTGCGACGTCGAGCGGCGAGAGCGCACCCGAGCGAACCGCTGCGGCCGTCGATCGCGCGTCGATCTCCGTCAGATCATCGGACGCTGGACTCACGGTGCCGTTCCTCTCACGACGCCTCGACGAACTTTGGCACCGCGAATCCACCGTCTACCGTGGCGGGAGCCCCGGCCAGGGCCGCGTCCCGTGTGAGTCCGGCCTGCGGGACGTCTTCGCGCAACGGCGCCGCGAGGTTTGCCGCGTGGCGCGTCGGTTCGACATCGGCCGTGTCGAGTTCATCGAGTTCGGCGACGAATCCAAGGATGCGCTCCAGTTGTGGCCGAAGGCTCTCGGCCTCGCCCGGCGCCAGGGTCAGCCGCGCGAGCGCCGCAATCCGCGCAACGTCGATGCGTGTGGGCTCTTCGTCCGCCAAAGCCCACGGAGCCAACCACAACGCCCGGTTTCACTCAATGGCCGCGACGAAGACACGAGGCTCCCGTGCGGAATCCGTCCCCATTCGGGCCACGACGTCGCGGTTCGTTGACCCGGGATTGCAAATTCGCCAAGATTCGCTCCGATGGCGCAGCGTGTTGCCACGGAGGCGTCCGAGCCACCGCCGATGGCGTCGGGGGAGGACCTCCGTGGACCCATCACGAAGACTGTGCGATTGCCCGTCGCGCGCGAAGACGAACTCGCCGCGGGAATCCACGAGATCCAGAACGCGCTGACCGGTGTTCTCGGCTGGCTCGAGATCGCGCGCACGACGGCCGATGCGGAGCTGAAGTCCCGCGCCTTGCGAGTGATCGACACGGGCGTCCAACGTGCGCGGGCACTCGTGGCCGGGCTTGCAGATCCCGACGAGCGATTCGGTGTTCGCGCACGAACGTTCGACGCCGCACAACTGCTCGATGAAACGTTCGAACTCGTCGAGCCCCGGTGCGCCGGCGCGGGCGTGACGCTCGAGCGCAACTTTGCGAAGGACGCCGTGTACGCGCATGGCGATCCCGATCGGATCGTGCAGATCGTGACCAACCTCGTGCTCAACGCGGCGGACGCGATCTTGGCCGTGGGTGACGGCATCGCGGGCCACGGTCGTGTGTCATTGTCGATGATCACCGACGAAACCACGGTGCAGATCGCCGTGGGCGACAACGGCATCGGGATGGACGCGGCCACGCTCGCGCGCGTGTTCGAGCCACACTTCACGACGCACCCGCAAGCGTCGGGCAAGCGGACCAAGGGGACGGGGCTGGGCATGGCGATCTCCCGCGCGCTGGCGGACGCGATGGAAGCGCGGCTGCGCGTCGACTCGACGCTCGGCGTGGGGACCACCGTTACGTTGGTGCTTCCGCGCGAAGGCGCCTTGCCGAGTGTCAAACCTCCGCCGGACGACGCCGTGTTGCGCCGGGGCACGCGGATCCTGGTCGTCGACGACGAGCCGACGATTCGCGAGTTGCTCGAAGTCGCGCTCGCACTGCGCGGCGCGGACGTGAAGACCGCCGGGTCGTTGCGTGAGGCTCGCCACGCACTCGCGCACAATGTATTCGACGTCGTCGTGGTGGACGACACGCTTGGCGTGAGCGAATCCGGCGCTGCGCTCGTGCAAGACCTCTCGCATGCGATGCCCGCGATGGTCTGTGTCTTGATGACCGGAGCGCCGACAGTCGATCACCTGCCCGCGGACGCCGCTCGCTGGCTCCTACGCAAACCGTTCGCGTTGGACGACGTCGTGCGACTCGTCGCCCGCGCGATCAAGCACTCCTCGACGCAGCCCCCGCCGGCGTGACCGGGGTCCTCGCCGACCGGTGGCCTCGCAATCGCTGCAGCATGAACCACAGGCCCGCGAGCGAAAGCGTGAGCAAACCGAAGGCCGCGATCGTTCGCCCACGGCGTCGCGATCGAAGAAACTCCTCCTGCCCGACGCTCTCGAGCTGCGCCCGCGCCCGCGCGTTGTTCGGATCGCTCCGGAGTGCGACGCGGTAGAGTTCCGGGTCCGCGACCCCCTGCGCGAGTGCGCGCTCGGCACCGAGAAACTGCAGCATCGATTCGATCGCGCGCGACTGTGGCCCCGTCGGATCGACGCGAAGCGCGAGACGATAGACTGACTCCGCTCGACCGGCGTCGCTGGACTCGAGCGTGCGTGCATGACGAACCATCGGCGCGACCATCTCCGCGCGGCGCTCGAACAGTGGGTGGCGCGCCAAGACGAACTCGAATCGACCCATCATGTCCGCGTACCGCCCGCCGCGAGCCGCGGCGAGACCGTCGTCCATCGCGTGGGTGACTTCTTCCGTCCGCCGACGGTCGTTCGCGGCGTACAATTCCCGCGAAATGCGCTCCCAGTTCCACTGCGGGTTCGCGTCTTGGCCTGCGAAATTCTCGTAGGCCTCGCGCAGCGCGTTGATTCCCATCTGCCCGTATTGCGACACGGCCCAGCGTGCGGCCTCGCGCACTTGCGCTCGATCACTGTTCACGAAACTCACGGTGACACGGATCGCTTCGGGCTGACGAAGCGACGCGTACGCTCGAATGATCTCGGCGAGCAGCGCGTTGTCTCGAGTCTGCACGGAGTCGCCCGGCGTGTTCCGGCGCAGCATTTCGCGGCTCATGCGAATGAAGTTGCGCAAGTCGTCGCCCGACACGCGCGCCTCGATGAGCGCCGGGAGGATGTACTCCCGCATCGAGATTCGCACGATCCGCAGGCATTCCTGACGAAAGATGCGCCCGTGCTCCATCGCGAACGGCAAGAGCGCGCGCCCCGCATCCGCGCTTTGCATTCCGCCCAGAGCGCGGGCGAGCGCGATCCGTTCGATGGCCACGTCGAGTTCCGGCGACCGTGGTGTCGCCGCGACGAGCACGTTGAGCAGATCGTACTCGGCGTTTTCCCTTCCGTTGGTCGACGCGACGATGGCGCGAACCATCCGGGCATGGACGTTGAAATACGACGGCCCGAGCGGCGAGAGGAGTCGCGCACGGATGAGCGGGATGTCCTCGCGCTCCAGCTCCAGGATCTGGCGCACCGCCGCCCGGCGGACGGCGAGATTGTCCGTGCGCAACCGGGAGAGAATGGCCTCGAGTTCGGCGCCCGATCGGCGACTCGATGCCTCTGCGGCCTCGTCCCGCGGTGCGGTCGCGGCCGGACGTGGTGCCGTGGACCGAGCCGCTGGCGGCGATGCGGCGGGCGCTTGGCCCATCGCGTGCCTCGGGTGAGCGGACACGCCCACGGCGCTGCACAGCCCGACCGCCGCCGCGATCAGTCGACGATGCGAAACTCTGTGAACTCGCCGGTGTAGCTGCGCCATCGCGTATCCACTCGTTCCACGCGTGCCGCGCTCGGCCCACGTTGCGCCCAACCGAACAGCTGTCGCAGTTCCTGCTCCTCGCCCTCGGCGAGAAATTCCACCGAACCATCCGGCTGATTGCGAACCCAGCCCGTCAGTCCAAGCCGTCGCGCCTCCCGCTGCGTCGAAGCGCGAAAGAAAACACCCTGGACCCGACCGCGGACGTAACAATGAAGCTGCTTGGCTGCCATGAGAAGAATCCGCCGGCCGCGAAGTGGGCCGCGCTGTCTCGGCGGTTAGCAGACGAGCCCACCCGAAAGCAAATTCGTGACCGCCGCCGCCGGGCGGAGGCGCGACGGTCGCTATCGTGCGCTGCGGTTCGACCGCGCGGCGATCGAAGCGGACACGGGAGCGATTGATGCTCACGCCGTGGGCGCGTTCGGCAGGTCGATGGTTGCAAGTCTGCTACCACGTTGCTAGCATGCGCCGATGGCAACACTTCACGTACGAAACGTGCCGGACGCCGTGTACCGCGCATTGCGCCAGCGCGCGGCGAGTCGAGCGGTGTCCATCGGCGCCGAGACCGTGCGACTGTTGGAGCAGGGCCTGCGACTCGATCACGCGGATCTCCGAGTGCTCTATCGAGATGTTGCACGCGCGCGCGAACGTCCCACGAAGACCCGCAGTGGCGCAGCGTTGATTCGCGCAGATCGCGATGCGCGCTGATCCGCTTCGGTCGAGTACCGTCGTCATCGACGCGTCCGTCGCGGTCGAGTTCCTGCTCGACATGGACCTGAGCGCCGGTGCCGCGTGGCTATTCGAGACCGCGCTCGAACGCGATGTGGCGATCTACGCGCCTGACCTGCTGTTCGTCGAGACGGCGTCCGCGATTCGGCGCCTCCGCCTCGCGCGCGAGATATCCTCGGCCGCAGCGGCCTCCGCGATCGCGGCGCTCGCTCGCTTGCCAATCGCGCCCGTCGGCGCGGCTTCGCTCGTGACAGATGCTTGGAACATGCACGAAAGCGTGACGATCTACGATGCGATCTACGCGACGCTCGCTCGCCGCCTCGCGACGACGCTCGTGACCGGAGATCGGAAGCTTCAACGCGCGCTTCGAGCACGCGGCCACGATGTCGTCGCTCTCCGGGATGTGCCGAGTGCGTCGTAGCGATTTCGCGACCGTGTAGGCGATGCACGATTGAGCACGTGTGCCACTTCGAATCTGCACTAGGCTCTGGCGCGAAGACAGTCACGCAAGGAGGTCACGATGGGTGGGCAAGGCGCGGAACTTCAGGGACCCGATCTCGCGGCGGGAGTTCTGCTGTCGGACCTTGCCGACGGCGCGAAATTGCTCGGACACGCGAACGGCGAGGCCGTGTTGCTCGTGCGGAGCGGAAAGGGCGTGTTTGCGATCGGCGCGACGTGCACCCACTACGGCGGTCCTCTCGCCGAGGGGCTGGTGGTCGGAGATACCGTGCGTTGTCCTTGGCACCATGCGTGTTTCGGGGTTCGCACGGGCGAAGCGCTGCGGCCGCCCGCGATGAAGCCGGTGGCGCGCTATCGCGTCGAGACGCGCGGCGAGAAACTGCACGTCGGGGAGGCGATCCCGCCGAGCGCACCCGATGCCGCCGGCGCGAGCGTTTCGTCGGTGGTTCTCATCGGAGGCGGCGCCGCCTCCAATGCCGCGGCGGAGACGCTCCGGAGCCACGGGTATCGCGGCCCGATCACGATGGTCAGTGCCGATGCTTCCGTGCCCGTGGATCGCCCGAATCTCTCCAAGGACTACCTCGCGGGGACGGCGCCGGAAGAGTGGATTCCCCTGCGTCCGAAGGAATTCTACGACGAGCTGAACATCCGGCTTCTGCTCGACACGCGAGCGACGAAGATCGACACCGCCGCGCGCACCGTGACGCTATCGACCGGTGAGCAGCTCGGGTACGGCGCACTCTTGCTCGCGACGGGGGCGGACCCCATCCGCCTCGAGATTCCCGGCGCCGATCTGCCCCATGTGCACACGCTCCGGTCGCTCGCGGACAGCCGCGCGATCATTGCCGCCGCGGCCAGCGCGAAGTCCGCCGTGATCATCGGCGCGAGCTTCATCGGCCTGGAAGCCGCCGCGTCGCTGCGAACTCGTGGGGTGGCGGTTCACGTCGTCGCCCCGGAGGCCAAGCCCTTGGCACGCGTCATGGGTGACGCCGTTGGCGATCTCGTGCGCGCGGTGCACGAGGCGCACGGCGTGGTCTTCCATCTCCAGGACACCGCGGCGCGCATCGAGGCGGGTCGGGTGGTCCTGAAGAGTGGCGCGACGATCGACGCCGATCTCGTGGTGGTGGGAATCGGTGTTCGGCCCAACGTTGCACTGGCAGAAGCGGCCGGCATCGCCGTCGACAAGGGGGTTGTCGTCGACGGGCACCTCGCGACGAGCGCTCCATCCGTGTACGCCGCCGGCGACATCGCGCGGTATCCCGATGCACGCAGCAGCGAGAGGCTTCGTGTCGAGCACTGGGTCGTCGCCCAGCGGCAGGGGCGGGCCGCGGCGCGGAATATTCTCGGTGCGGCGGAGAGCTTCGATGCCGTGCCGTTCTTCTGGAGCCAGCACTACGATCTTGCGATTGCGTATGTGGGCCATGCGGAGTCATGGGACGAAGTCGCAGTGACCGGAGACGTCGCGAAGCGGGACGCTTCCGTTGCGCTGAAGAAGGCTGGCCGCACGTTGGCCGTCGTGACGATCGGACGCGACGAGACCAGTCTTCGTGCGGAGTGGTCGATGGAGCGCGGAGCAGAACCCGCGATCGACTAAACGCCCTTCGTCGAACTCACGCTCTTCGCTTTGGATGCACGTTCGCCGGGTGCCTTGACCTGCACGGTGAGGACCGAACACGACGCCTCGTGCGCGATCTGCGATACGACGGAGCCTTCGGCAACCGGAGCGACGCCGTTGCGCCCGCGAGCCTCGAGCACGATGATGTCGGCGTGTACGCTTCGCGCGAATTCGGCGATCTTGGACGCTCGCTCGCCCGCGAGGATGTGTGTCGACACCTGGAACGCGCCCGTCGGCAACGCTCGCTTGCAGACTGATCGAAGTTCGCTGTCGAGTGCAGCATCCAACACCGCGGCGGAGTCGGCTGTCACGCCGGTCGACGATTCGGTGGTGCCATCGGGCGTCGGAAGATGCCGAACGTGGACAGCGTGCAACTCGGCACCCTCGTGCACGCGAACCAGCATGGCGGCAGACTTCAAGAGCGCGGCCGAATGGGGTCCGAGGTCGACGCCAACGACGACGACCGGCAGCCGGCCCGGGGCGGGCGAGGGCCCATCCCCGTTCGCGCTCGGGCGGGAGCCGCGGCGACGTGTATGTCCATGGGCGTCGAGCGCATTGGTGATGCGAGTCATCGCGTGCTCCGGGGTTTCGTCGTCGACTTCGACGACAATGAGCTGCCAAGCTTCGCCGACAATATCGATCGCGACTGCACGCGATGGGTCGCGTACGTCGTAGAACGCCCGTCCGGTCGGGAGTTGTACCGAGCCGATGCAGACGCGCCCGGGGACGTACGTTCCAAACCCTCGCCACCGCTCGCGGATCATGTCGTCGAAGTGTGCCTCCTTCGGCTGAGCGCGAACGGACTCGACGTGCAGCAGCGGAATGGTCAGGGACCCGCGCAGCGCCAGCAGCTTGTCCCACCCGCGAAGGTGAACGACGAGGTCGGTGTCTCGGACTTCGATGGTCGCCATGAATTGCCTCTACGGGTGCTTCGGCACCGCGCGGAGCGTGCCGCGCGATGCGCCGTTGCGGTCTCGAAAAATCTGCACTAGGCGCCCTGATTCGCGTGAATCGGGGCGGGCGCGGGCATGCCCCCCTCCGCCTCCCAAACGCTGAGCGGGTCGCGAACCGGTCCTGCAGCGAGTCGTCGCGGGCGGTAGTACCGACGGACGATGAGTACGGAGGCCACGATCGCCAAGCCGGCCGCTCCGAGCGCCAGCAGATACAATGGGGCGCGACTCTTTGCCGTCACGGTCGGAGCAGTTGGGCGACGCATGTTGTTCTCCGGGGAAGCGCGGCACCAAGTCCGCGCCATCGATCGAGTCATTGTGGATTGCTGCGCGGTTGACGCTCATTGCAACGTTCGCACGCGGGGTACGCCGGGAGATCCGAAGCTGAACGTCGTCGCGAGTCGCGAGAGTGCGATCGCGGCAAGGAGCAATCCCACGTCGCGAAGTGCCACGTCGTAGAATTTCCCCAAGAGGAGCAAGTTGACGATGATTCCGCCGAACCACGCCGCGAGAACCAAACCACCGATTCTCGGCTTGAGCACGACGAGCAGCCCCGCCGCGATCTCGAGCAGACCGATGAAAAACATGAGGTGATACCCACTGATGGGTGACGCGCGCGCGACTTGCGGGGCGAGATACTGCCCCCAGTTGCACAGGCTGCGTGAGAACTTGTCGAGTCCCGCGATGGTCGGTATTGCAACGAACGCGACGTGAAGCAGCTTGTAGGCCTGTTGCGCAGGTACGGCCGCCACCGCGAACACCGCGCTGTCGAGACGGGACGAGACGGCACTCTGTGATTTCGCGGTCATGGACTGCTTCCGTTCTTCCCACGATGAATGCAACTCGCGAGCCCAGAAACGCGAACCGCAAGTTCGGCGGTCGATCCGGCGTTACGCGCACAAACGTACAGGACAACACCCGCCAACGGCGTTTCGCACCGCCGACGGATGAAGACACACCCATTCGGATTGACGCATCTCCACGATCATCCTGATCGGGCAGGACGTGCGCCCAGCTCCGCACACCATCAGTACTCGGTCCGGATTGGAAACGGCCTTGACGTCGTACCGGTTCCCGGGACGTTGGCCGTCGCCGCGGCCGTGGGGTGCGAAACCCGCACGCCGGTCGGCGGAGATCCACGCGGGTGGTGGACATCGCGCGGGGGCAAACTCGACGCAATCGTGACGCCGGCGTCCGGCACATCTCCGATGGCGATGGATGGCGTCTGGATCGGCGCGATCGAATGCGGATCGGGGGGGAGCGCGATCGCCACCACGTTCGCGTCGGCAGGCGCGTGGGTGACCGCAACGTGCGCCACCGCCGCGCTCGATCCACGCGCCGCCGTCGATCGGTGCGGTCGCGATCCAACGGCCAGCACGCTCAGAACCAGTGCCACCGAGAGGCCCGCGATGACGCCCCGCGGCGAAGGGATCATTCGTGCCAGGAACGGCCTCGACGCGTCGGACGGTGGCGCCCAATCGAGTCGAGGACCGCTCGACGGTTTGACCGAGCTGTCGTCCGAGTCCCGCTCCGCAGTCGGCCGGATCGCCGCCGTCTGCGACGGACGCTCTGCGCTCGCACCCGGCGCGAGTGGCCACGAGATCTCCGCGCGAGTCCATGGTGCCAGCGCCGCCGCGAACTCGCCGGCCGACTGCCAGCGATCCTCGCGCCGTCTGCACAGGGCACGCGCCACGACGGCGTCGAGCGCCTCGGGCACCTTGTGAGTGCGCCCGCGTAGCGATGGAACGCCCTCCGGTTGCGTAGCGATCTGATAGAGGAGCGCGGCGTTCATGTCGTTGTCGAACGGTACGCGACCGGAGAGCATCTCGAAGAGGACGACCCCGACCGCGTACACGTCCGAGCGCGCGTCGATGTTGGCGTCTCCGACGGCCTGCTCGGAAGCCATGTAACAGATCGTCCCGACGAGCGCTCCGTCGGCTGTCAGACGGCGCGCGCTGGCGAGTCGCAGGGACGATGCGACGTCACCGAACTTGGAGACGCCGAAATCCAGCAGCTTCGTGACGAGCCGTTGCCCATGAGGCACGAGGAATATGTTCTCAGGTTTCACGTCGCGATGAACGATGCCAACGGCATGTGCGGCGCCGAGTGCGGAGAGCACCTGCGTCGCGATCGTGCACGCGGTCTCGAGACTGAGAGTTCCGACACGCTCGAGTCGATCGAAGAGTGACTCGCCTTCGAGAAACTCCATCACGATGAACGGAAGGCCGTTGTGAATCCCACAGTCGAACACGTCGATGATGTTCTCGTGGCCAATCGCCGCGGACGCGCGCGACTCGCGCTCGAATCGGGCCACGCATCCGGCGTCGCTGGCGTACTCCGGCCGCAACACTTTGGCCGCGACGCGACGGCCGACGCCGAGATGGGTCGCCTCGTACACGACACCCATGCCGCCTTCGCCGATCATGCGGCCAATCAGGTACCGATCGCCGAGAACGGTGTTGGGCTCGAAGATGGTCGTTACCGATCCCATCAACATCCGTCTTGGCAGAGGCCGTCGCAGCAACGGTTCAGCGGCGTCACGCAGCGCAGTCCGCATACCGCGCAGTTGCTCCGATCTCTGTCGAGGTTTGACTCACAGCCAGTACTGTTATCCCCGTCGCAGTTGCCGTAGGGAAGATTGCATCGGATTCCACAGACGCCGGCGGTGCACGTGCGCGAACTGTTCGGTCGAAACGGGCAAGCGGTCGTGCACAACCCGCAGTGCGTGACGTCCGCCCGTAGGTCCGTTTCGCAGCCGTCGGATGCCACTCCGTTGCAGTTCCCGAATCCCGCAACGCACGCAAAGCCACACGTCGTTCCGTCGCATGTCGCAGTGGCGTTCGCGCGGGACGGACACGGTGTGCAACTCGCGCCGCACGCGCCCACACTCGTGTTCAACAGGCAGACGCCGGCGCACGCGTGGCGCCCGGCGACGCAACTGATGCCGCAGCTGGTGCCGTCGCATGTCGCACTCCCGTTCGCGGGCGCAGGGCACGCCGTGCACGCGGTCCCACACGACGAAGTGCTGGCATTGCTGACACACACTCCTGCACAGACGTGGAACAGCGGATTGCATGCGATTCCGCAAGTGATTCCGTTGCACGTCGCCGTGCCATTGGCAGGAGTCGCGCACGCCGCGCACGAGGTGCCGCAGCTGGAGATCGCCGCGTTGCTCACGCACGCCCCGCCACACAGGTGATACCCCGGCTGACAGATCATTCCGCACGTTCCGGCCCCACACGTCGGCGTACCGTTGGCGACCGTAGGACATCGATTCCCGCATGTGCCGCAGTTGTTCGTGTCGGTGGCGAGCGTCGTGCACGTCGCGACGCAGAGCACCAACGGCGCGACGCAGCTCGGCGCGCAAAAGTACGTCCCACTCGATACGACACACAGCGGGGTAGCGCCCGAGCACACCGTCGCGCACGAGCCACAGCTCGCCGGCACAGTCAGTGTGGCCTCGCAGCCGTCGGCGGCCGAACCGTTACAGTTCGCGTAGCCCGACGTGCACGCAAAACCGCACGCTGTGCCGTCGCACGTCGTCGTGGCGCGGGCGACGACCATGCAGGGTGTGCAGGCCGTCGGTCCGCACGATGTCGTGCTGCGATCGTTGACACACGCGCCGGCGCAAAGGTGGAATCCGGCGTTGCAGACGAACCCACACGAGGTGCCGTTGCACGTCGCGGAAGCGTCCGCGGGGATCGGGCAGGCCGTGCATGCGGTCGAGCCGCAGCTCGCGGTGCTGGCGTCCGACACACACACTCCGCCGCAGAGGTGAAAGCCCCCGGCGCAGACAAATCCGCAGGTCATGCCGATGCACGTTGCGACCGCGTTGGCCGGCGCTGCACACGCAGTGCACGACGAAGCGCCGCAAGACAGCGGACTGGCGTTGGACACGCACGCTCCGGCGCAAACGTGATACCCGGCGAGGCACGTGGTGCTGCACGCAATGCCGTCGCAGCCGGACATCGCATTCGGTGGGTTCGGGCAGGCCGTACACGATGATGTACCGCACGTCGCGACACTGAGATTGCTGACACACGTGGAGCCGCAGAGGTGAAAACCGGGGTCGCATCGGAATCCGCACGACGTTCCGTCGCAGGTGGGGCTCGCGTTCGCGACAGCCGAGCATGGGGAGCAGCCGGGACCACAGCTCGAAACGCTCGAGTTCGCCGCGCAGATGGCTCCGCACGCGTGAAAGCCCGCGACGCACGAGAACCCGCACGCGCCGCCGAGGCACGACGCGATCCCGTTGAGCGGAAACGGGCACGCCATCGTGCACGAGCCGCAACGCAGTGGGTCGGTGCCCATGTCGACACAGCTCGCGCCGCAGAGAGTCGTCGGAGCAGGACACGATGTGACACAACGGTAGGTCCCCGCTGCGGCGAGGCACTGCGGCGTCGGCGCAGTGCAGGCAGTCTCACAGATACCGCATGTTGCCGGCGACGCGAGGTCGGCTTCGCAGCCATCCGCGGGCAGTCCGTTGCAGTCCGCATATCCGGCGATGCACGAGAAACCGCACGTCCCGCCTGTGCACGATGCGATCGCATTGGCTGCCGTTGGACAGCGAGCGCACGCAACGCCACACGCTGCGCTGGAATTGTCCGGAACACAGACGGGACCGCACAGGTGAAAACCAGCGTCGCATGCGATTCCGCACGCTGCGCCGTCACACGTCGGCGATCCGTTGACGACGGCGGGACACGGCCCACAGGCCGCACCACAAGTCGTCACCGAGCCGTTGGGTACGCACACGCCGCCGCACTCGTGAAATCCCATGTTGCACCGTGCGCGACAGACCATGCTCTCGCAGGTGGACGTGGAGTTGCCGACGGTCGGACACGGCGTGCATGTCACGCCGCAGGTCAGTGGCGACGTCTCCGACGCGCACACGGTGCCGCAGTCCTGGAAGCCCGGGGCGCACTGAAATCCGCACACGCCGGCTTCGCAGGTGGGCGTCGAGCGCGGAACGGCCGTACACGCCGTTCCACAGCCGCCGCAGTTGCGCGGATCGGTCATCGTGTCGACGCAGCTCATCGAGCACCGCGTACTGGTCGGCGCCGTGCACTCGCTCACGCACGCGTACGTTGCGCCGCGTCCCGGCGACACCACACGGCAGAAGGGTCGCGGTTCGCCACACCGAGTATCGCACCCGCCACAGTGATCACCGCGCGTCACGTCGGTCTCGCAGCCGTCATTCACGTCGGAAGTGCAGTGTGCGAATCCCGACGAGCAGGCATCCGGCGGCACGACGCAGGCGCCGTCCACGCAACGAACTCCCGAGGCCATGACGTTGCGCAGAAGCGTGCAGTCATTGCCGCATCGGCCGCAGTTGGCGACGTCCGTTTGCGTTTGCACACACACGTCTCCGCAACGCATCCCGTCCGTGCACGGCGGGGCGATGCCGTCCGCCGCATCCGCGTCTGCTGCGTCGACGTCCGTATCCGCTTCGACTGCATCGACGCCACCAGCATCCGAGCGCTCGCGTGCAGCGTCTTCGTGAGGCAGGCGCGTCACGTCGAAGTTCCCGCACGAGAGGGCAAGCACCCCGGTCAGCGCGCACGCTTTGGGTAGGCGGGTCACTTAGAACCTCACACCGAGCGGTATCGGGGCGCTGGGGTCTCGTGCGCGGTCGGACCATCGAACCGTCGCCGCGGCCGGCGCGAAGCGAGTGCGCGTGAGCAACGCCACCGCGACGGTGCCCGCGATCGCCGTTGCGATGAGCAGGCCATCCGCGAGGAGGAACTGCGTGGGGCCGATGCGCGCGAGTTCCGCGGCGCGTGGGTCTTCTTGCGTGAGCCCGTTGAAGTCTCTCTGCGTCGCCGACGCCAAGACGACCATGGCGATGCCACCGACACCGAATGCGATCGTCGCCGCCGTCGCTACACCAAACGGCGCGGCGCTCATGAGATTGTCGCGCACCATCGAGACACGCGCGGTTCGGGACACGCCGTCGATCGACTCCATTCCGCCCCGCCACGGAACCCAACCGCGGGCCCGCGCAACGAAGTCGTGCGGTCCGGCGCTCAGTTGCACGGCCCGATCGAGTGGAGCTGCGATTCCGTCGATGGTCAGCGTCGCACCAGCGGGAAGGCCGCGAACCACGACGACTGCCGGCAGCACCGGTATCGTCGAATCCACTGGCCGCGCGACGGTCGCCTCGGCGGCCCGCATCACGACGAGGATCGAACGCGTCTCGCCGCCGCCGATCGTGAATGCCTGTCGCGTCGCGACGAATCCTGGCGCCGTCACCTCGAGGTCGTGACGCCCGGCCGAAACCGCAGTCTCACCGCCGCCCCGAGTCATGGCCCATGGTTCGCGATCGAGCGTGATCACGGCTCCGTCCGGGAGTCCCGGGAGAACGATGTGCGCGATGTACGTTCGGATCTGCGCGAGACCACGCTCGACGTCGGCCCGTCGCACCGCGGTGAGCGTCGCTTCGTTGAGATATTGCTCGATCGCCCGCGAGGCGCGGACGTATCGATGCAGTGCCTGATATGTCGCGCCGAGATTGAACAGCACGTTTGGACGTGGCCGGATGTCATACGACGCGCGGAATTCGATCAGCGCGGACTCGTAGTCCCCCATCCCCGACAGCGCGACACCGCGGTCGAAGTGCGATCGCGCAACGGCGTCGGCCGCGCCGGCGGCGTCCTGCGCCGCGCTCGTTGGAACGGGAACTGCGACGACCGGCGTCGGGGCCACCCTGCGACGCTGCGCGCCCGCGGATGCAGGAGCGAGCAACAGCGCAGCGCAGCTGGCGAGCGACCAGGCGAGCCTACGTGCGGTGGAAAAGTCGTGTCGAATGCGTTCGTGGCAAATGGGCATTGGCGATCGAGTCCGCACAGCCGAGTGCAAGCGCTGTACTCGCTTCGGTGCGATCGGACGCTTTGGCGCTCGGTGCGTACGACCGCCGGCCACTCCCTCCCCACCCAGCCGCGTGAAACCGACGACGGATCGTCGGAGATCACTCACGAGTCGGCCTTCGAGCTCGCTGGCGCCGCAGCTGGCAGGCGGACACCGCGAACGCCGCAATCGATCACATCGAGCGCTGAACCGATCAACTCGATCGCATCGGGACTGCCTGCACGATTGGACTCCGCGCGATGCAGATTCGCGAGTCGCTGCTTTGAGCGAACGGGACCGTCATCTTGATCGGGCGCGGAGCCGCCGGGGGCCCCGCGCGACGCGAGCACTCGCACTTATGCGCTTTGGGTCGTTGGCCCGATACGTGCTCCAGCGACTGATCATGCTCTGCTGCAAACAAACAACGACCCCCGCGGCGTCGCGACCACGGCCAACGAACATCGGACCCTCGCTGCTCCTCCTCGCGCTGGTCGCAGGCTGCGGGCAGGCGAGCAATGGAAGCGACGGGTCGATGGACGGCTCGATGAACGACGCGACGGGCGACTCGACGCGCGTCTCGAGTGACACCTGGGCCGACGTCCGCGCACGGGAGCCAGGACGCACCGTGAATCTCGGAACTGCCGGCCGGTTCGTGATTCTCGCGAAGACCGGAATCGCGACCGTGCCCACTTCCGCCATCACCGGCGACGTCGGGCTCAGTCCCGCGGCGGCATCCTTCATCACGGGATTCGGGTTGACCGCCGATGCCACGAACGTCTTCTCGACTTCGCCGCAGGTGACGGGCCGGCTGTACGCGTCCGACTACGCGCCGCCGACGCCATCGAACATGACCACGGCCATCGCGGACATGGAGCTTGCGTTCACAGACGCAGCGGGACGCGCACCCGACGTGACCGAACTCGGAGCCGGAAACATCAGCGGACTGACCCTCGCGCCGGGCGTCTACAAGTGGGGCACCGGTCTGCTCATCACGTCGGGCGTCACGCTCCACGGTGCGGCCTCGGACGTGTGGATCTTCCAGATCGCGCAGAACCTCACGATCGACAGCGGCGCGCGGATCACGCTGTCCGGCGGGGCACGAGCGTCGAACGTGTTCTGGCAGGTCTCCGGACTCGTGGATCTCGGCACGACGGCGCACTGCGAGGGAGTCGTCATGAGCGCGACGGCGATCACGCTTCGCACCGGAGCGTCGATCAACGGCAGGCTTCTCGCGCAGTCCGCAGTCAACATCGATGGAAGCACGGTCGTCGTGCCAGCCCAGTAGGAATCCAAGGCTCGAGCGGCCTTCGGCCGATGGGGAATGTCATGAGAACGAACACATTGAAGACTGCGCAGATTGGTGAGTTGGTCGCGGCCGCATTCGATCTTGCCGCCGGATACACGACGGACTCGAACGAAGTATCGCGGCTCGCCACGAGCGCGGTGAATCGCATGTTGCGACGCGCGCCAACGACCAGTCGGCGCTGGGTTCGCGCTCCCTCGAGCGCCACCCGCGTGATTCCATAGAGCAGGACCAGTTCGAGAATGCACGACCTCGCCAACGCCGATGCCGAACTTGCCACAGGCAAGCTGCGCATTGCTCAGCTCGAACGCGAAGCGATTGAGCGCAGCGGGGATGCGGCGACCGCGCTTCGCGCCCAACTCGATCGCTACCAGACGCTCGTCCTGGCGATGGCCCAGGTCGTCTGGACAGGCGATTCCAAGGGCGAGATGGTCGGCGAGCAGCCAAGCTGGACCGCGTACACTGGACAGACTCCGGAGCAGTACCAGGGCGGCGGCTGGCTCGATGCGGTACATCCCGACGATCGCGCACGGACTCGAGCGTTGTGGGAACGCGCGGTCGCGGCTCGCGCTCCGTGCGAATACGAACATCGCTTGCGGCGGCATGACGGTGACTATCGGTATTTTTCGGTCCGCAGTGTACCGGTGTTCGCGGACGACGGATCGATTCGTGAGTGGGCCGGGATCAAGACCGACATCACGCAGCGCAAACTCACCGAGCAATCCCTGCGCGACGGTGTACGCCAACTCGGTGAACTCGCCGATGCGATGCCACAGATCGTCTGGGGAGCGGGCCCCGATGGTCACTTCGACTACTACAACCGACGCTGGTATGAGTTTACGGGGAGGCCGGAAGGGCCTGCCGGAGACACGAGCTGGGCCGATGTCGTCCACCCGGACGACCAGAAGAATTCCCTCGAGCGTTGGCACTCGGCACTCGCGTCCGGTGACGCGTACGAGATCGAGTACCGCCTCAGGCGGAAGGCCGGGGACTATCGCTGGTATCTCACACGGGCGCTGCCAGTCCGAGATAGCGCCGGAACGATCACGCGGTGGCTCGGGACCTGTACGGACATCGATGAGCGCAAGAGAACCGAGGACCGCTACCAAACGCTCGTCCTGGCGATTGCCCAGATCATCTGGACGAGCGATCCGCAGGGCCAGATGATCGGCGAGCAGCCGAGCTGGGCGGCGTACACCGGACAGACTCCGGAGCAGTACCAGGGCCGCGCGTGGCTTGATGCAGTACATCCTGACGATCGTGTGTATTCTCAAGCGGTATGGCAGCGCGCTGTCGCCGCGCGCGCACCGTGTGAATACGAACATCGCTTGCGACGCCACGATGGCGAGTACCGGTATTTCTCCGTCCGCAGAGTGCCTGTGTTCGCGGACGACCGATCGATTCGTGAATGGGCCGGCATCAACACCGACATCACGCAACGCAAACTGACGGAGCAATCGCTGCGGGACGGCGTTCGCCAGTTTCGCGAGCTTGCCGACGCAATGCCGCAGATCGTGTGGGGCGCACGGCCGGATGGTCTCTTCGATTACTACAATCGACGCTGGTATGATTTTACGGGCCGACCCGATGGGTCCGGGGGCGATGCGAGCTGGGCCGACGTCGTGCACCCGGACGATCAGGCAGATTCCCTCGAGCGCTGGCGTTCCGCGGTCGAGTCGGGCGACGCGTACGAGATCGAGTACCGCCTCAAGCGCCGCGACGGGGAGTACCGTTGGTATCTGACCCGCGCCGTCCCGGTGCGAGACCAGTCAAACGCGATCACGCGCTGGCTCGGGACCTGTACGGACATTGATGAGCGCAGGAGAACAGAGGACCAGCTTCATGGCTACGCCACCCAGCTGGTCCAGAGCAACCGAGAGCTCGAGGATTTTGCGGCGATCGCTTCACACGACTTGCAGGAGCCGCTTCGAAAAATTCGTTCGTTCGTCGGCTATCTGCGAGATGAGCAGGCTGCCAATCTGAATGTCGAGGGTCGCGACTACTTGAATCGCATCCAGAACGCCGCAACGCGAATGGCCGCGCTCGTCTCGGACCTGTTGGAATTCTCGCGAATCTCGTCGAAGGGCAGGGCCTTCGTGCCTGTCGATCTCAATGAAGTCGCGAGAGACGTGGTGGTGGATCTCGAAGCGAGGCTTGCCGAGACACATGGGCGCGTAGAAATCTCCGAGCTGCCGACGGTCGCCAGCGATTCCATTCAGATGCGACAACTTCTTCAGAATCTCATCGGCAATGCGCTCAAGTTCCACCGCACGGACGTCGCGCCCATCGTTCGGGTGAGCGCCGAGATCCTGGACACCGTTGGCGCCAACGGTCGAATCCAGCCCGCTGCGAGCTGTCGCATCTCGGTCGCGGACAACGGCATCGGCTTCGACGAGAAGTACCTCGACCGGGTGTTCACGATCTTCCAGCGCCTCCACGGGCGAGGCGTATACGAGGGCACCGGAATCGGACTGGCGATCTGTCGGAAGATCGTCGAGCGCCATGGCGGAAGCATTACGGCACGAAGTCACGTGGGGGAGGGCACTACGTTCGTTGTTACCCTGCCGCTGCAACAGAAGAATGGGGGAGGCAATGGGAAATAGCGCCCGGTCCGTGGTCATTCTCTTGGCCGACGACGACGCCGACGATCGCGAGATGACACGGAAGGCCCTCGCGAAGAATCGGCTCGCCAACGCGATCTTCGAGGTGACAGATGGCGAGGATCTCATGGCTTTTCTGCGCCGCGAGGGGCGGTTCGCTCCGCCGGCACTCGCGCCGACGCCGGGGCTCATCCTGCTCGATCTGAACATGCCCAAGAAGGACGGCCGTGAGGCGCTGGCGGAGATCAAGGCCGATCCGGCTCTTCGCCGCATCCCGATCGTCGTCATGACGACGTCGAAGGCGGAGCAGGACATCGTCCAGGCGTACGACCTCGGCAGCAACTCGTTCATCAGCAAGCCCATCACGCTTCCGGCCCTCGTGGACGTGATGCTGGTCCTGGGGCAATACTGGTTCCAGATCGTGCAGCTCCCAGACGCTGCGGGCGGATACTAGGATGAGGGACCCAGTCATTCGTGTGTTGGTCGTCGAGGACGACGAGGAAGACTACCTGCTCACAGGTAAGCTACTGCGCGACAGCGATGGCGCGGGCTTCGATGTGCAATGGGCGCGAACCTACGACGCTGCGCTCGAGGAGCTTCGGACTCCGCACGATGTCTGCCTCGTGGACTACCGGCTCGGTCCGCACAGCGGGCTCTCGCTCATCGAGCGTGCGATCGCGGACGGCTTTGTCGGACCGATGATCTTGCTCACGGGCCGAGGCGATCACGACGTCGATGTTCAGGCGATGAAAGCCGGAGCGGCGGACTACCTCGTCAAGGACCAGATCACACCGCAGTTGATGGAGCGCGTGATCCGGCACGCCATCGAGCGCAAGGCCTCGGAAGTCGCGCTCCGGCGGAGTGAAGAACAACTTCGCGAGTCGCAAAAGATGGAAGCGATCGGGAGCCTCGCCGCCGGCATGGCCCATGACTTCAACAATCTGTTGTCGGTGATTCTGGGCTACAGCGAACTCCTCGCCGCCGATCTCCAAGCGAGTGACCCGGTGCGGGAGGCCCTCGAAGAGATCAAGAGCGCTGGCTCGCGCGCCGCGGATCTGACGCGGCAGCTTCTCGCGTTCAGCCGCGGGCTGGTCCTTCCGCCGAGCATCGTCGCGCTCGCGGACGTTCTCAGCGCCATCGAGAAGAGGCTTCGCCGGGTAATCCCTGAAGACGTGACGCTGACGCTGCTCGTGCCGCGAACCCTCGGAGCGATCAAGGCCGATCCGGGGCAGATGGAGCAGGTCATCATGAATCTTGCGATGAACGCCTGCGAAGCCATGCTCCGAGGCGGAGCGCTGACCATCGAGCTGACCGACGTCGTGCTCAGCGAGACCTACACTTCGCAGCACGTCGGAATGAAACCGGGTCCGCACGTGGCACTGTCCGTAACGGATACGGGCGTCGGCATGGGCAAGGAGATCCAGGCGCGAGTCTTCGAGCCCTTCTTCACGACCAAGGGGATCGGGAAGGGATCGGGCCTCGGCCTGGCAAGTGTGTTCGGGATCGTGCGTCAGAGTGGCGGAACGATCTCCCTGTACAGTCAGCCACAGAAGGGCACGACGTTCACAATCCATTTCCCGACGGTGGACGAAGCGGCGATTGCTCGTGCCCCGCTGGTCCCGCTCCACCCAACTGCGCTCCGCGGTTCCGAGACGATCCTCCTCGTCGAGGACGAGGAACGCGTTCGTTTGGTCGCGCGCACGATTCTTCGCAAGTACGGGTACGACGTCCTCGAGGCCGCAGGTGGGGACGAGGCCATTCGACTGTGTGAGCAGCACAAAGGGACGATCCATCTACTCTTGACGGATGTCGTGATGCCGAAGATGAGCGGCTGGAAATTGGCCGCGCGCCTCCTTGCGAGTCGCCCAGGGATGAGGGTGCTCTACATGTCTGGCTACGTGGACGATACGCTCGTGCGCAACGGTATTCTCGACTCGACAATCACGTTCATACAGAAGCCGATTACACCCGAGTCGCTCGTTCGAAAGGTTCGAGAGGCGCTCATCCCGGTGGTCCACCCGGACGTCCTCGACGCGGCCTGAGTGCGGCGGCCTATTTGTCGCCGCGGACGACCTCCCAGAACGTTCGCTTCGGGCTCGTGAGCACCCACAGGGCGTTCAGCGGGGTCACGGCCATGCCCAGAATGACGGCGTAGAGCACTTTGAACGCGAAGAACGGCCAGAAGCGCAGTTCGTGCACTCCTGCCAGCATGAGTGCTCCGAGGGTCGGCGGCACGAGCACGAGCGTGAACAACGGACCGAACACTGTTGCCCGCAACGGCGTCGAGTACGAGAACAGTTTCAAGACCCGATGGTTTCTCGGGGTCCACGTCAACATCTCGAAGCGCCCAGCCTTGAAGTCGTGGTGGATGGCAAACGTGCCGAATACCACGGTCAACGCGGACAACGTGAATGTCGTCAGCAGGGTGTCGAAGGCGATTCCCGACCAGCCCCAGAACGGCACGACCGCCTGACGGCGTTTGAACCACATCGATCCCGCGTTGAGCACGCCATTGACGAAGATCGAGCCGAACGTCTGGTAGACGAAGTACTGCTTCGCCGTCATCTTGAACGTGAGCGCATGGCGCAGCGCTGCGAACGGCCTATTCACGCAGCGGAATCGAGCAACCTTCGTGCCGAGCGCGTCGAGTTCACCCAGGCGCGGACTTGCGTTCGGCGCCCTTTCCGCCGATGAGACCGTACGCCTTGAGCTTGCGGTACAGCGTTGCCGAGCCAATGCGAAGTTGCTCGGCAGTGCGCGACTGATTCCCACCGTTCAGTTCCAGCGCTGCGATGATGTAATCCTTCTCGACTTGTTCGAGCGGAATCACGGAGCCCTCCGTCGCGAGCGGCACCGGGAACGCGCGTCGCACCGCTTCGGGCAGGTCCTCCGCTTCGACACGGTTTCCGCGCGCGAGAGCGGTCGCGCTCTCCATCGCATTTTCCAGTTCTCGCACGTTGCCGGGCCACTCATACCGCACGAGCTGATCGGCCGCGCCCGGCGCGAGCCCCGAGATATCCCGCTTCATTCTCAGGGCAACCTCTGCGAGCAGGAACCTGGCGAGCGGCAGGATGTCGTCGCGTCGCTGCCGAAGCGACGGCACGTGGAGTTCCACGACCTTGAGGCGGTAGTACAAGTCCTGGCGGAACGATCCTTCGGCGACGGCTTGCATCAGATCCCGGTTGGTCGCCGAGATCACTCGAAGGTCGACGCGGCGACTCTTGTTCTCGCCCACGCGACGAACCTCGCGCTCCTGGAGCGCGCGCAGCAGTTTCACCTGCATCCCGGCGGAAACTTCGCCGATCTCGTCGAGCAAGAGTGTTCCGCCGTTTGCGGCCTCGAAGAGCCCCGGTCGGTCGTGCGTAGCGCCCGTGAAGGCACCGCGTGCATGGCCGAACAGTTCGCTCTCGAGCAGCGTCTCCGTGATCGCGCCACAGTTCACCGCGATGAACGGGCCGGCCGCGCGAGCGGACTCGTCGTGGACGAGCCGCGCGATTCGCTCCTTGCCCGTACCGCTCTCGCCCGAGATCAGCACCGTCGCGTCGACCTTCGCAACGCGCTGCGCGAGGTCGACCACCTGACGCATTGCGCTGCTTTTCGCGATGATCCCCGACGGCACGGCCGCGTCCGGGACGATGCGCGTGAGCGCTCGCCGGCGCTCGTCGAGTCGTTGCTCCGTGAGCTTCAGCGTCTCGGTGACACGATGGAGCGACACGTCGAGACAGTCGGCCAGGCGCTTGGCCTCGAAGAAACGCAGCTCCTCGGCACGCTCGCCTCCCCACTGCTCTCGTGTTCTGCCGTACAGACGACACGCCGCGTCGCCCTTGCCCATGCATCGGTCTTCGAGGACGTAGATTTCCTTGCCGACCGCACGGCTGATGTAACCACTCATCAGGCCGCAGATCGTCCAACACATTGGCGCGTCGGCCCGTCCGATCTGCAGCAGGTGTTGTTCCGCCTCGTACGAGGCCACGAGCGTCGAACCGTCGACCGACAGGGGCCCCTCACTGCCTGACTTCACGAGAAAGAGCCCCTCGAGCGTCAGCATTCGCGCGCCAGCCTGAATCCGTTCCTCGTCGGTCTCCCATTTGAACTCGGCTTGGAGCGCGTCCGCCATGCGCCAGCCGTGGGCAAAGCCGAACTGCGTCAGGACCGCCCGCGCGGCGCTCAATCCAAAGTTTTCGAGCAGATATTTGCGCAGAAGGCCCATCGCGACGGCATCCACCAGCAACGCCCGTTGCCCCGCAAATCGGATCACGCCCTCGTTCGGATCGAGCTCGAGCAGCTCTTTGTGATCTAGATCGTCTACTCGCATTCCGGGCTGCCCTCTCGATCGAATCGATGTGCTCTGTACTCCAAGTTGAATGCATTGACCAACGCGTCGTCGTCGACGGCAGACGAGGCGCCGCCGACTCTGCAGCGAAGGGCCTGATCTCGTACGAAGCTACCGATGATTGTTGAGAGTGCAAATTGTGCGCCCACGCCCTGCACGCCGGACCAATTGTCCGCGCGACCGATGGCCCGAATGCTGCGTGCACGTGAGTGATGGCTGCGCACTAGATGATCACGCTCCGCCGCGATGCCGTGCGGCGTCGTCTCAGTGAACTCGGGGACGACGTCGCCCGGTCATTCGATCCAGACGACCCCAAGGACCTGCTCACGGACGGATTCGGTGCGCTCGACATCCTCGATGAGCACCGGGTCGCACCTGGCGCCACGCTGTTGTTTCGGCCGCGTGACGATCTCGAGTTGGTGACGTACGTGGTCGAGGGCGCTCTGAACGGGGACGGCCTCAGCGTCGGGCCCTACGGCATGCCCGCGGGCGAGTTTCATTGCTCGATGGCCGCGCACGGCGTGCGTCCGCCGGCTCATAACGCGTCGACGACTTCGTCGGCACGCGCATTCCAGATCTGGATCCGCGCCACCCGACTCCCGTCCGAATCTGGCGTGCAACAGAAGCGATTTGGCACGGGCGATCGCCGCGCGGTGCTTCGGGTCGTCGCGTCGCCCGACGGGCGCGACGGCTCGCTTCGAGTGCACGGCGATGCCCGGATCTACTCGTCGATCCTCTTCCCGGGAAAGCATCTGGTTCACGAGATTCTCGCGGGACGCTGCGCCTGGCTCCACATCGTCCGGGGCCGGGCAACGCTCGGCGGCGAAGTTGTCGGCGCGGGCGACGGAGCCGGCGTGATCGACGAGCGTTCGGTCTCGCTGACCGCGAGCGAAGACACCGAACTTCTGTTGATCGACGTCGCCGAATGCGGGTGGCCATCCTCGAGCAACGGGCGCCACCGATGACCCTCGCTCGATTCGATCGACCGATCGGCTTGACCCCTCGGCCGACCCGAGATCCATCAGAATCGAGCGCTGGATCCATCAGTTCGATCGCTCCGCGCTGAGCGTCGCGATAATCCGCGGAAAACGGGTTGGCCACGTCCTTGCACAACACGATTCCGTGCGGATCGCCCGCACACCGTGCGCGCGAGGAGAATTCGATGACCGACAAAAGCCCCATCTCGAAATCAACGATCGACGACGTCGCCCACGACGCGAAGAGCAAGATCGACCACGTTGCCGACACGGCGAAACATGCGGCCGACAAGCTCGCGGACGCAGCAAGCAATGCCGTCACCGTCGTGACCGGGAAGCTCGAAGTGGCCGGCGACTCCGCTGCGCGGTCGCTCAAGTCCGCTGCGCGCAAGCTCGAAGACGCCACGCGTGAACTCGCCAAGAAAGCACAGGCCTGACCATGCTCTTCACCATCCTACTCATCGTTTTCGTCGTCGCGCTCTTCGGCGGGGGCATCGGTCACTCCCGCTACGGATACGCCGGCTGGTCCCCCGCGGGCATCGTGCTCTGCGTCGTCGCGGTTCTCTATTTTACCGGCCACTCGTTCCACTAGGCGCGGAGTTCCGACGGTGGATTCACGCGACTACGACGTCATCGTCATCGGCTCGGGCGCGGGCGGGCTCGCTGCGGCGTTGCCCCTCGCGCAGTCGGGGCTCACGGTACTGGTCCTCGAGCAGCACTATCTGCCCGGCGGATGGTGCCACTCGTTTCCGCTCGGAGGGTATCGCTTCAGTCCGGGGGTTCACTACGTCGGCGAGCTACAGCCGGGCGGACGAACGCGCGAAATCTACGAGGGTCTCGGCGTCGCAAACGACCTCACGTTTCTGGAACTCAACCCCGACGCCATTGACCACGTGCGCGTCGGCGATGAACGCTTCGACATCCCCCGCGGGCGCGACGCATTTGGTGAGCGGCTCAAGGCGCGCTTTCCCGCCGAGCGGCGCGGCATCGAGAACTATCTTCGCGCCGTCGACAGCATCGGACACGAATTGAACACCCAGATGGACGCGCGCACGTGGCGCGATCGCCTGACGTTGCCCTTTCGTGCCTCCAACGTTGCACGCTGGGCACTCTTCAGCGCTGCGTCCATGATTCGCGCCCACACACGCGATCCGCTGTTGACTGCGATTCTGTCGGCCCAGGCTGGCAATCACGGATTGGCCCCCTCGATGGTGCCCGCGGTCGTGCATGCCTCCGTGACTCGCCACTATTTCGACGGTGGATACTACCCGCGCGGGGGGGGCTCTGCGATCCCACTCGCGTTCCTGCGCGCACTGAAACGCGCCAACGCCGAAGTACGTCTCGAGACCGCTGTGTCGCGCATACTCATCGAACGCGGCCGCGCCATCGGCGTCGTGCTCGCGGACGGCAGCGAGATTCGGGCGCGCCAGGTGATCAGCAACGCCGATCCGCACGTGACGTACAAGACGCTCGTCGGCGAGACGCATCTCAGCAGCGCACTGCGCCGGAAGCTCTCCGCCAACCGCTATTCCACATCGGCCGTCAGCTTATTCCTGGCGACGGATCTCGACCTGAGCGCGCTGGGGTTGGACTCTGGGAACTACTGGTCGTACGCGCACGCCGACCTCGATTCCCTCTATCGCCGCGGACTGCAGGACTGGACGGCAACGCCGGCGTCGATTCCGTGGTTCTTTCTCACGGCCACGACACTGAAAGATCGCGCGAAGGAACGGATCGGACGCCACACGATCGAGGCCTTTGCGTTCGTCGACTACGAGCCGTTCCAGCGTTGGGCTCAGTCTCACTTCGGCGCGCGGCCGGAGGACTATGCGGCGCTCAAGACACACTTGCGAGCGCTCATGATCGATGCTGCGGCGACCATCGTCCCGGGCCTGCGCGATCACGTCCTCTTCGCGGATGTCGGGACGCCCCTGACCAACGCGCACTACATCGGTGCGACCCGCGGGAATCTGTACGGCACGGAGAAGCGACTGTCACAAGTCGGACCCTGGGCACATCGAATCCGAACCGAGATCCCCGGGCTGTATCTCTGCGGCTCGAGCACGCTGAGCCACGGCATTCTGGGGGCCACGCTCTCGGGGCTCGCCGTCGCAGCCGACGTCTTGCAGTGCGAGATGAGCGAGCTGCTGACCGCGCGCGGACAGACCCTGCGCCTGTATCCCGCCGACGACATTTCCGCATGGCCCGACACACTCCGTCGCCACGTTCGACCCAAGCGTTCCACGGGTCGACCCGACCAGTTGCGGGCCTGAACGACGACGTCAGTTGGTCGCCTCGTTCGCTCACTCACATTGACTGAGATCGTCGCTCATCCTGATGGAGTCACTCGCTCGCTCACGAGCGAGTGCACACCAAGTGGCCGCATGCACGTCTGTTTCTCCGGTGGCCCGAAACATGCCTAGCCAGATGTGCCGAATTGCTGCGAACGAATGGAGCAACGGCGCTCACTCCCGAGGACACAACCATGATGACGAAGCTGAGATTGAATTTGTTCACGACACGAGCGGCGGTCTTTCTGCTCGCGTTTGCAGTGCTCCCGACCGCGGCGCACGCGCAGAGCTTCGGTGAGCGAATCGTCGTGCGCGGTGAACTCGGCGCCGGGACCATGCTCGCCGGCTACCAGCGAAACACCATGCTGTACGGGCTGGACGTGCAGGGATCCGGGAGAATCGGATTCACCCTCGTCGGTCCGCTCGCACTGCAGGCGTCGTTCTCGAGTTGGTGGTTCAATACCGAGAGCGCCGCGGGCGTGCACTCCGATGGACAACAGTTTTCGGTGACGGGCGGCTTGCGCCTGGAGCCCATGATCGCCAGTGTGGGGCGGCTCTTCCTCGACGGAAACGTCGGACTCGGTGTCACCGCCGGCAGGCGCCGCCTCGCGATCGACACGGGGCTCGGATTCGAGTTCGCGCTCGGGCGTGCGGTCGGCCTCGGCCCGGTCTTCCGCTATGGACATCTCGTCGCGGCTCCTGGCGCGCAGGACTATCCGAGCGACGCTCAGTACTGGTCTCTCGGCCTTTCGATTTCCGTGCGTGCTCCCCCAGCCATCACGCGCGTGATCGAACCCGCGCCCGCCGACACGGACAATGACGGCGTCATCGATCCGTTCGACGAGTGCCCTCGCGAGCCGGCAGGTCCGCAGCCCGACGCGCAGCACCGCGGCTGCCCCGAGCGCGACCGTGACCGCGATGGCGTCATGAACGAACTCGACCTCTGCCCGAGCGTGCCCGTGGGCGATCACCCTTCCCCGCTTCGCCTCGGATGTCCGGCGGTCGACACCGACAATGACGGCGTCTTCGACTACGCAGACCCCTGCCCGGCGACCAATGCTGGACCGCATCCAGACCCCGACCGCGCCGGCTGCCCAGACGGCGACGACGATGCCGACGGAATCTACAACCACGCGGATCGTTGCCCCCGCGAGGCCCAAGGCCTGCACCCCGACCCAGCGCGCGTCGGGTGTCCGCTCGGGGACCGCGATCGCGACACGGTTCCTGACGTCACCGACGCATGTCCCGACGTCATCGGCTCGCCGCACATCGATCCCCGACGCAACGGCTGCCCGGGCCTCGTGGTCATTCGCAACGGCCAGATCGTCATTCTTCAACCGGTCTTCTTCGCGACCAATCGCGACCTCATCCTGCGTCCGAGCTTCCGAGTGCTCGGCGCCGTCGCCGCGGCCCTCCGCGCGCAACCCGAGATGCGACGCGTCGGGGTAGAAGGCCACACGGACAACGTCGGCACCGACGAGGCCAACATGAGCCTGTCCCAGCGCCGCGCGCAGTCCGTCACGACGTGGCTCACGCAACACGGAATCGAACCCAGCCGCGTCGTACCGCGCGGTTATGGCCCGAGCCGCCCGATCGTCCCGAACACGCCCTCGTCGGGCCGCGCGGCAAACCGTCGAGTCGAGTTTCACATCCTGCAGCCACAGCCGAACAACTCTGTGGACGCCAACGGCTCAGCCTCGAACACGCCCCCCACCGGTGCACCGTGAGCGCGGCAGTCGTCAGTCCAGTCCGCGCTCCCGTGAGCGAAGTCCCAGATCCACACACTGTCAGGAGTCCTCGAATGTCACAATCCATTGCTTCCAGCCGGCGCGCGCCGCGCTCTCTGCTGCTCACCTCGTTTGCTGCGCTGTTGGTGACAGCGTGTGGATCCCGGTCGATCCTCGGATCGGACGATGTCGCAGGTGACAGCGCCCGCGACGACGTCGTCGTACCGGACACCGTGATGGCGGACAACGTGATGGCGGACAACGTGACGCCAGACGTCGTCATGCCGGACATCGTCACGCCCGACAACGTGACGCCGGACATCGTCGTCGCGGACGTGCCGGACGTCATCGACGCACCGGACGTTGTGGATGTCATGGACGTACCGGACGTATCCGACGTACCCGACGTATTCTTCGTGGATGCAACCGACGTCACCGACGTCCCCGACAGCGGAGTCGTCGTGCCGGGCATTCTCGGCAGCGCCGCGCAGTTCACCATCCTCGGTGGCTCGACGGTAAGCAACACGGGCCTCTCGACGATCACCGGCATGGTGGGTGTCGCTCCCGGCCTCGCGCTCGTCGGCATCCCTGCCGGCACCGTCGTTCACGCAGGGGACGGCGTTGCGTCGCTCGCCCAAGCCGACACGACCGCGGCGTATAACTACCTCGCGGGCTTGCCCTGCGGTACGGCCCTCACGGGCACGGACCTCGGCGGCAGGACACTCGCACCGGGTGTCTACTGCTTCACGTCGTCGGCGCAGCTGACAGGCACGCTCGTGCTCGACGGCCAAGGGCAAGTCAGTCCCATGTTCGTCTTCCAGGTCGGATCCACCCTCGTGACTGGCATGGTCGCACGGGTGACCATGATCAACGGTGCGCGCCCCTGCGGCGTGTACTGGCAAGTAGGCACTTCCGCGACGGTGGGAATTGCCTCGAGCTTCGCGGGCAACATCGTCGCGCTCGCGAGCGTCACGCTCACGACGGGATCCGCGCTCGACGGACGAGCGCTCGCACGAAACGGGGCAGTGACAATGGACACGAACTCCGTGTCGAACGCGACGTGCCCAGACCCACCGGCGCCGATGTTCATCATGATGGGTGACTCCGGCACAGGTCCGACCGACGCAGCATCGTCCGACGCATCCGACGTCCCAACGGACACCGCCGCGGACGCCGCAACGGACGCCGCAACGGACGCCGTCGACGCGACAGCCGACGGGGAATAGCGACTGACACACTTCGCGCCTGGCGCGAACGACGGATGAACCCCGCGGGCTCGTGCCGCGGGGTTTTTCTTTGGGAAGCGGTCGCGCAGACCTCACCCCCACAACTTCACCGACTTCACCGCGCACCCCTCTCCCAACGTCGAAGCGACGTCGGGCGAGGGGATCGGTGCACCGTCGGAGCATCCAGTTGGCAATCGCGCGGGGAACGACGTCCGACCCTTCTCCACGCATGGCTCCGCGCAACGCGATCCGTGTGCCATGCGGGGAGAACGGTTGGTGAAGGCGGTGCAAGTGCCGGCGCGGGCGTTGGATTGCTCGCCGTCGTCGATTTGGACGACCGACTCGTCGGCACGGTCAGTGAGCGCGACGTCCTCGACTTGGCTCTACACGTTCTTCGTTCGACGCGACAGCCGACGGGGAATAGCGACTGACACACTTCGCGCCTGGCGCGAACGACGGATGAACCCCGCGGGCTCGTGCCGCGGGGTTCTTCTTTGGGAAGCGGTCGACCCATCGCGCACGCACAGATTCGCGGGCCCCCTCCCCGATCCGCTGCGCGGGCCCCCTCCCCGATCCGCTGCGCGGGCCCCCTCCCCGATCCGCTCCGCGGATCGACCCTCCCCCGAAAACCGGGGGAGGGTGAGAACAGGGTGCGCACTGCGTCCGATGCTCCACCCCCTCCCGGTTTCGGGAGGGGGTCGCGCGACCTCGTCGCGCGGGGGGAGGGCGGTCGCGCGGGGGGAGGGCCGCGCGAGCCGAACGCGCGCCCGTGGCCGACTCGCCACGGGCGGAACATCATTGTTTGGGGGGGAGAGAAGCGGAGGAGGGAGCTAGAGAATCGAGCGACTGTAGTGCCCGGCGAGCGGGCCGGTCGGGATGGTCAGGACGCTGGCGCTGATCTCGTACGTGGTGCCGCCGTTCGGGATCGAGTCCACGGAGTCCGGCGCGGGCGCCGCATTGTCCGACGGATTGGCGCAACCCGTTCGTTCAACCGTCGATGTGCCATTGCCGGAGACGGTGACAATCATCGACGCACTCGCGCCGTTGCTCGTCGAGTACTGCTGGCCGGACACTCGCCGCGTTGTCGTGCAGCGTGGGTAGATCAAGGTGGCCGGGAGCGCCTGTCGTTGGTCCGTCAAAACGATGGACAGATCGGCCCCGAAGGCCAACGAGAGCGAACACGACTGGATGTCCACTGGCATCGAACCCGACCCGTAACATGAAGTGTTGGTCCACGTTCCCGTCAGAGGATCGTTGGGACCGTTGATGGTGCAACCGCCCGAGCCGAGCAGTGCGAGGAGAGGAGCGAAGAGCATTGTTCGATTGATCATGGGGTCGTTGTCCTTTGGGTGAGCTGAAACGCGGCGCGTTCGCCGATCGCGCTCGCGCGTGCCCGTGTAGCGGTGACGTGCGTGCGAAAACTGAGATTTCGCCGGGCGAAATCCTTGATCTTCTGGCTGTAGTCCTGCACCTTTGCGCGCAACTTCTCGACTTGCTCGCGAGCGATGTCGGCGGCAATCGTCGCTCCGTCGCTGAGCCGTTGGCCGAGATCCGGCGTGGCCGTTCTGGCGCGGTCTGCACATGGTTCGGCATCGCGAGCGCGGTCGACTCGGCTCGGTGGTTCCGTGTTCGTCATTTGTACTCTCCGTGCTCGTGACAACGCATCGCCGCGCCGACCACGACTTTCATTCGGGTGGTGGGCGGATCGGGTCCGCGAGCCCGTGCCGTGCAATTAGTGGGCGCGGGTCACGTTCCCGCGCGACGGCCGCGGAGCAAGTTCACGACGACGACCACGGTGGCCAGCACCAGCAGGAGGTGAATCATCCCGCCAAACGCATGGGCTGTGACCACGCCGGCAAACCAGAGGACTACGAGAATTCCAACGATCGTCCATGACATGTCGAGCCTGCCGTTCGTGGTCTCGCGACGTCGAGTCGAACTCGCGAATACAGCGTCACGAACGCTGCAACGCTCGTGCCTGAAACCGCAGCGCTTGCCGTGTGTTCGTTCGCTCGGGGGACTTGCTCTCGGTCACCACGGAGCGTTTGCGCGCCAAGCCGCGGGGGCGTATGGTGCCCGTTCTTCGTGACTCGTGGTCGTCGGGTGTGCCGGCCGCGCGCGCGGGTTTTTCCGACCGACACGCGCGCTCGACTGGCGGAGCCATCGAACGCGCCGACGATACGAGTCACGTCCAACGGATTGCCATGCTTGGCAATCACGCACCGCGGCAATGCGGCATCGCGACCTTCACCACCGACCTGATCGACGCGATCGCCCGTGAGTGTCCCGAGGTCGACTGCCTCGCACTCGCGATGAACGACGCGGGCAAGCGGCACGCGTATCCGCCGCGCGTTCGCTTCGAACTCGCGGAGACCGACATCGCGTCGTACCGGCGGGCCGCGGACTTCCTGAACGTCAACGGCGTCGACGTCGTGTGCCTGCAACACGAGTACGGGATCTTCGGCGGGAAGGCCGGCAGTCACGTGTTGGAATTGATGCGCGAGTTGCGCATGCCGATCGTCACGACCCTTCACACGATTCTCGGCGAGCCCAATCCGCTTCAAAAGCTCGCCATGGACGAGATCACGAGTTTGTCGGAGCGCATCGTCGTCATGAGTTCACACGGCGCTGCGCTTCTGCGTGACGTGCACCGCGTTCCGGAGCACAAGATCGACCTGATTCCCCACGGGATCCCGAACCTGCCCAGCGCGAAAGACAGCAAGTCCCAACTCGGCGTCGAGGGCAAGTCGGTAATTCTCACATTCGGACTGCTCTCGCCGGACAAGGGAATCGAGTACGTGATCGACGCGATGCCGGCGATTCTCGCACGTCACCCCGAGGCCGTTTACATCGTGCTCGGCGCGACCCATCCGCACATCAAAGAGCAGCACGGTGAGACCTACCGGCTCTCGTTGGAAAGTCGCGCGCATCGTCTCGGCGTGGCGTCGAGCATTATTTTCCACAACCGCTTCGTGAGTCAGGACGAACTCACGGAGTTTCTCTCGGCCGCGGACATCTACGTTACGCCCTATCTCAAGCCGGAGCAGATCACGTCGGGAACCCTCGCGTACGCAGTGGGGTCGGGCAAAGCGGTGATCTCCACGCCGTATCGATATGCTACGGAACTACTCGCGGACGGGCGTGGCGTCCTCGTTCCGTGGAGAGATCCCGAGGCCATCGCGCGGGAGGTCATCGACCTGCTGCGCCACGACGACAAGCGACTCGCGTTGTGCGAACGCGCCGCGGCGTACGGTCGCGACATGGCCTGGCCGGCGGTGGCGCGTCGATACGTTGCGACGTTCGAGCGCGCTCGATCGGACCACGCGAATCGGCTTCGCACCGTGTTCCAGGCCAAGACCCTCGCGCGCCGTCCCGCCGAGCTTCCGGACGTCGACCTTGGCCACATGCGCCTTCTCACAGACTCGGCGGGGCTGCTGCAGCACGCCGTGTTCGGCGTCCCGCGGTACGAAGACGGCTACGCGCTGGACGACAATGCGCGTGCTCTCTTGTTGATGGCACTCGTCGAAGACGCCGGGACCGAGGACCGACGGAGCGTGCGCGCGAGTTCGTCGCGTTATCTCGCCTTCGTCCGTCACGCGTTCAATCCGCGCATCGGGCGGTTTCGCAACTTCATGTCGTATTCGCGGCAGTGGCTCGAAGACTGTGGTTCCGAGGACAGCCACGGGCGCGCGTTGTGGGCACTTGGCACCGTCGTCGGCCGCTCGAACGATCCGAGTCGAGGGAGCCTATCGGGCGAACTCTTCCACGCTGCGTTGCCGGCCGTCGCCACGTTCACGAGTCCCCGCGCGTGGGCCTATGCGCTGCTCGGCGTGGGCGAGTACCTTCGTGCGTTTCAGGGCGACAGCAGCGTTCAATCGATGCGCGAGAAGCTGGCCGAACGCCTTCTCGATGTTTTCCAACGCGCCAGCCACGACGACTGGCCGTGGTTCGAGGACAGTCTCACGTACTGCAACGGACGGTTGTCGCAAGCACTGCTCGTTTCCGGGGCCGCGATGGATCACTCGGGCATGGTGGCTGCCGGTCTGCGATCGCTCGAGTGGCTGGCGCGCATCCAGCGCTCCACCGACGGCTACTTCGCACCCATCGGCTCGAACGGGTTTTACAGGCGCGGGGGTCCGCGGGCCGCGTTCGACCAACAACCCGGCGAGGCGTGCGCCATGGTGTCTGCTTGTCTCGCCGCACGCCGAGTGACCGGTGACATGCGTTGGGCCGACGAGGCGCGACGCGCACTGCATTGGTTCTTCGGGCAGAATCACTTGCAGCAATCGCTCTACGATCCGGCGACGGGTGGTTGCCGCGATGGACTCCATGCCGACAGAATGAACGAGAACCAGGGTGCCGAATCGACGCTCTCGTTTCTTCTGGCCCTCTCGGAGATGCGCAGCGCAGATCGGACCGATGCTGCGTTCGCAAACGGTGCGTTGCTACGAATGGGAAGTTCGGATGTCGCAGCGAACGCGCGGAGGTTTGCGACATGACGCTCGGTCGCGGATACCAGACACTCTTCCATCGGCACTTGCAGAATCCCATTCTGACCGCAGCCGATTGGCCGTATCCCGCGCACACCGTATTCAATCCAGGCGCGACACGACTGCGGGACGGCACGACGCTACTCCTCTGCAGGGTCGAGGACCGTCGTGGACACTCCCACCTCTGCGCGGCGCGTTCGGCGAACGGCATCGATGGTTGGGTCATCGATCCGGAGCCGACGCTCCGACCCGACCCGGAGCACTTCCCCGAGGAACTCTGGGGAATCGAGGATCCACGCATCACGTACGTCGACGAGCTCGGGAAATACGTTGTCTCCTACACAGCCTTTGGCAGGGGCGGCCCGGGCGTGGCACTCACTTTGACCGAGGACTTCCATCACTTTGAACGGTACGGCTTGGTCATGCAGCCTGACGACAAGGACGCTGCGCTACTGCCGCGGCGTATCGACGGGAACTTTGCGATGATTCACCGCCCGATGACGGACTCCGGTGCGCACATCTGGATCTCGCTCTCTCCCGACCTGCGCAACTGGGGAAGTCACAAGTTGCTCTTGCAGGCGCGCAAAGGCGCGTGGTGGGACGCAAACAAAGTCGGTCTGTCGCCGCCTCTCATCGAGACGCCCCGCGGATGGTTGATGTTGTATCACGGCGTTCGACATACGGCCTCCGGCAGCCTGTACCGCCTGGGAGTTGCGCTGTTCGACCTCGCCAAACCCGATCTGTGCCTGGCCCGAGGCGATTCGTGGATCTTCGGTCCCGAGGCGATCTACGAGCGCGAAGGCGACGTCGGCAACGTGGCATTTCCGTGCGGGTACACGATCGGCGCGGATGGCGACACGATCTACCTGTACTACGGCGCTGCCGACACGAGTGTGGCACTTGCGACCGGCAGCATTCGCGAGATTCTCGGCTGGCTCGACGAGCACCCCAGTTAGCCCCGAAGAACTTCGCACGCTCCGTCGATTGCAGGACCGAACGCACGGGCTACGGCTCGCTTCTTGCTTCGATCCCGAGTCGAGATCGCTGGACACGTCGAGGGTCCGATCTCTTCCGTCTGTCTCGTCACCCGATCGGGCGACCACGCGGTCTGCTGCGCGCGTCCGCCCGTCTTTCGACGTCCGTCCACACGATCGCTACCGATGAGGTCCGTCATGGAAACCCGCGAACTCTACAGGAAGAAATACGAAGCGCAGTTGAAGGAGTGGGGAGCGAAGGTCGATGAGATCCACGCGCGCATCCTGAAGACTGCCGCGAAAGCGCAGATCGAACTCAAGCCCCATCTCGAAGCGGCTCGAGCCAAGCTCGAGACTGCAACCTCGAAACTTGCCCAGATCGCGAAAGCGACCGACGAAGCCTGGACTCACCTCCTGCACGACGCCGAGGCGGCTTGGAACGATCTCAAGGCTTCCGTCGAGGGCGCATTCGATGCGCTCCGGCCGCACCAGAAGCCGGACGCTTCTGCCCTCCCGCCGGGATAGGCGCTCAGTTCCGAAGTGAGCACACGCGCGAAGTGCGCGATCGCTCGGGTTCCGAATGGTTCGACACGGAGGTATCTCATGCGTTTCCGCAATACACTAATGGTTCTCATTTCGCTCGGTGCGGCGGCTGCGCTGCAGGGCTGTTCGGCGATGATGGTCGGCTCCGACACCGGTGCAGATCAGTTCGTCGCGGAGACCGCCGATGGTGGCCGTGCGGACGCACTCGACGGAGCCCCGGATGTAACGACCGGTCCGGACGTCGTGCTCGGCGATCGCCAGGTGGCCGATGTCGTTGCGGACGCTGCAGCGGACGTTCCCGCAGACATGCGGATGGATATTCTCGCCGACGCCGCCGCCGATGTGCCCGTCGTGGACGTGCCCTTGGCAGTCATCGCCACGCGGCCCATCAACGGAGCGATCAACGTGTGGCCGGGGCCGGGGCAGCAGGTCGCTGCGGTGTTCAACCAACCGATGGACCCGACGACGCTCACGACGTCGACGTTCACGCTCGCCCAGGGAGCCACGATGGTCACCGGGCTCGTTTCGTACGACCCGCCCTCGCGGACGGCAACGTTTGCTCCGGCAGCCATCCTCGGCAGTTCGTTGCTGTACACCGCAACGATCTCCACGAGCGTGCGAAGCGCATCGGGCCGCGGTCTCGCGGTCGCGTACACTTGGTCGTTCACGACCCGCGCGGCCCCGATCATGACGCTGCCCGTGAATCTCCTTTCCGCCGGCAACTACGTGATCCTCGCGGAGACCCAGATCTCCACCGTTCCGACGTCCGCCATCACAGGGGACATCGCAGTCAGCCCCGCGGCTGCGACGTTCATCACCGGCTTCTCGTTGGTCGCGGATTCGACCAATGTATTCTCGAGATCGACGCAAGTCACCGGGCGAGTCTACGCCGCCAACTACATGCCGCCGACGCCGTCGAACCTGACCACGGCCACGACGGACATGACCACGGCGTTTACCGACGCCGCGGGCCGCGCGCCGGACGTGACCGAGTTGGGCGCCGGCAACGTCGCCGGAATGACGCTCGCCCCGGGCGTCTACCGTTGGGGCACGGGTCTCTTGATCCCGACCAATCTGCATCTCGCCGGGAGCGCCACGGACGTCTGGATCTTCCAGATCGCACAGAATCTCACGATGAGCAGCGCAGTGCGGATCCTCCTGAACGGCGGCGCGCTGGCGCGCAATGTCTTCTGGCAGGTCTCGGGCCTGGTGGACATTGGCACGACCGCTCACTTCGAGGGCGTCATCCTCTGTCGAACCGCGATCACGATGCGAACCGGCGCGTCGATCAACGGGAGACTGCTCGCGCAGTCGGCCGTCAGCATCGACAGCAGCACAATCGTCGATCCCGGTCGGTGAGAGAGTACCGCGCGGAGTCGCGACGATCACTGCACGACGCCGGAGCGAGGATGAGATGAACTTCCGAGACATCTTCCAACGTTTCTCGCTCCGCGTCGCCCTCAGTGTCGGTTCCCCAACGGCGTTTCTCGGTGCGCTCATCGTCATTCTCGTCTGGGCGTCCACCGGTCCGCTGTTTCATTACGCCGATACGTGGCAACTGGTGATCAATACGGGCACGACGATCGTCACGTTTCTGATGGTGTTCCTGATCCAGAACACCCAGAACCGTGACGCGCGTGCGATCCATCTCAAGCTCGATGAACTCATCCGAGCGGTCGACGGCGCGCGGAATGGACTGATCGACTTGGAGACTCTCAGCGATGAGCAGCTCACCTCGCTCCAAGAAGACTTTCGACGGCTGCAGCGCACTCCGACTGTCGGCAACGCTCCGATCTCACCCGCTCACGTCCCGAGCACGATCCCGGTCGGTGCGGGGAGCGCCCCGTGACGCTACCTGCACGTCGCGTCCACACACACCGGCGACGGCGGTGGCAGAGCCCCTGCCGCTGGGAGTGCTGCCGTTTGAACGACATTGTTGGTTGCGTTGCCAGAGCCGGTGACGTTGTGGAGCACAAGTAGTTCCGGTGCGGCGGTCGCTCCGAGGGCATCGCTCTGCCGGGAAACGACCGCGTCCCGCAGCGCAATTGCGCCTCGAGATGCGTTGAAGAAACCGTAGCCTCCCACGTCGATGACGACTCGAGATGCGGACAAGAAGCATCCAGGGGATGAGTGAAGAGCGTACGCGACCGAACGACCCGTGGGAGAGACGGTCATTCCGGACGGATCGAGTTCGATCGTGCTTGTCCGTACGTCTCGAAGGAAAAGATCACTGGCAGTGAGCCTCGCGCCCTCGCGTCGCCCCGCCACGACGTCTTCGTACGGAGACGACATGAGGGCGCCGCCGCTCGCCGCGATCACCGCAACTCGCACTGCATCCACGGACGCACCTCCGAACGCGATCACCCCGGCGCCGAATCCTCGACGCGTCGAGCGAATCGCAGCGACGACGCTGTCCTCGAGGCTGACGCGCGTGGTGGGCTCGAACGCCGACACACCCGCCTCGTGGCACTCCGCGACGAGCACTCGGCGCAGGCCGATCGTGGCACCGCTGCCCGCCTCGACGCCACGCCCGAGCTGACCGTCACGGTTGGCGGCGACGTCCGTGACCGCGGATTCAACGAGCGACACCAACGTGCCATTCCCCCGCGCGAGAACGCCGAACTCCGCGCTCGCTGTCACGTGCGTGCCGCGGAACCCCGCGCGGGCGCCGTCCTGAACACACACCCCCCGGCCGTAGAGTCCTTCGTCCGTCGGCAGCGTGCCCACCACGACCGACTCGTCGACGATCGCCACGGTATCTGGCTGAAACACCAACATCCCGATGCCGAAAGTATTCGCAACCCGAACCCGATTCGCTGTGACTCGCGCGCCTCCATACGCCACGAGCCCTGATGCGTAACCGCCGGTGCGTCGCGGGAGCGTCGTAGATATGATTGTATCGATCAGTGACAACGCACTTAGGCCATCGACACTGACGCCCACGAGTCGGTTGTCTTCCACGCGCACGCCCTGCAATGTGGCGCGTCCGCCTGATTGAACGAAGATGCCGCCGCCGCCCTCCGCGTCGCGTTGCGGGCGCGTACCGCGAACGACGCTATCGGTGGCGATCACGATCGCTCCGGCGCCCAGCCCTACGATGCCCGCAAAGTGCGAGTCCGCCACGAGCACCCGACGGAGCGTGAGCTGCACCCCCGTCTGGGCAACGATGCCAATGCCGCGCGAGCCGTCCGAACGTCCCCGTGTGTCTCGAACGATCGAGTCGGTCATTTCGAGCGCAACGGGCCCGGAAATCCCGCCAACACCCAGCTCGGCGCTGCCGGACACGACGGTTTGCTCGATCACCGCGCGAGCGCCGGCCTGCAAGTTCACTCCGCGGCCGAACGTGCCGTCGATCCGAGTCGACGTCCGATCGATCACGGCATCTCTCAGTTCGAGGTTGGTTCCGGTGCCGTCGACGAACAACCCGATGTCGCGATTCCCGACGATCGCGATACGTGAGAGATCCGCATGCGCGCCTTGCTCGAGACGAATGCCCCGGCCAGAGGCCAGAACACTCGTGGCCTGTGTATCATCGAGCGCCACGTCGACGGCGACCACGGACGATCCGAGGTCCGTAATCCACAGTGCGTTGCCGCTCGCGTGGGTGACCCGCGCGCGACGCAACGCGAGTGTCGCGCCACTATCGATCCGAATGCCGTCCCCGCCGTCGCGCACAGTCACACCGCGGAGATCGAGCCTCGCGGACACACCCGACGCGGAGACCGTCGGTGTCCCCGCAGTGCCCGTGATGATGACGCGCGCGGCGCACACGCCGACGATGTGGATATCCGCGATAGCTCTCGGCGTCTCGGAGTACCTACCCGCTGCAACGAGGATCCACGCACCCGCCGATGCGCGAGACATGGCGCGCGCGATCGACTCGAAGGGATGCACTGGCGTGCCATCGGCGAGAGCTGGATCCGCGCCGGAACGTACGTGCGAAACCGTCGCTCCGATCGCCTCGGGCGGCAACGGAGCGTATTCCTCCGCCGGACAATCCGTGTCTGCCGTGGCCGTGCACGCCCCGCCGGGCAACGCGAACGCGCCTGCGGCACAGTCTGTCCGCAGCACCGGGTCGCACGTCCCGTCGGCCAGTCGGCTCCATCCCACTGCACACGACGAAAGACCCGCGTCCGGCGACCAGTCGGGCGCCGGCCACGGCCCTGCGATTCCGCCATCGGAAGCGACGTAGAGCGATCGCCCGACGCCTCCATCCGCGTCACGCACTTCGTGCTGCCGTGCAGCGTTCGCAGCGGTGCACGCATCGGGGTCGCCGCCGCCCGCGGGTGCACACAGCACGGTGGACGGACCGCACCCACCCAACCGATAGGGCACCCACTCTCCGGGACACGGCCAGCGGACTGGTGTGACCGCAGCGTCGCCGGCGTCGGACGGGACCGGCGTCGAGCCACACGCGGCCGCGACGGAGAAAACGAATACGAGGCAAACCGCACGAGTTGCGAAGCGGAGCACGGTTCGACCTCTCGACCAGTGCGACCAACCGTTTGCGACTACGGGCACGCCACCGCCGAGAGATCCAGGGCCGCGCGGACGACGGTGCTCGCACTCGCGAGAAACAACACGTTCGTGCCACCCGTGCGCCACGAGTCGGTTCGCAACGCGCTCCGGCCACAGCCGAGCAGCATGTCGCCCGCAGGAGAATACCGCCAGATCGTCACGGGACTGGCATCATCGCGAAATACGAAATCGCGCCCGGCGAAGATCTGCACGGCCTGATGTCGCTGGCGAAATGCGTCGTAGCCCATGCCGGTCACCGGGCCGAGTACGACATTCCGCACGAATGCCCCGCTTGAACTGTAGAAGTTGGCGCGAAACGTCCGCGGGGTCGAGTAGTCTTCCCATTCAACGGCGAACTCGCTGACATCGTTCATTCCGACAATGTGGCTCTCATACCAGGAGCTGTGTCCGCCCATCGTCTCGGGAATCACGACCATGGTCGGTTCGATCCACGCCCTCGCTGCGTCGAAGCGGCGGTACACAACCGGGTTGGACGCGTGCTCCTGGCACGTCACGACCCCCGCACCCGTCAGTGCATTGAGCGCAACGTGAAACGCGTAGTTGCCCTGGCAGCGGGTCGTGTCGACAAGCAAGCTCGTTCCCCGACGCGTGCCCGTCGTGTCGTAGAACGATAGAAATGACTCACGCGATCCCGGATTTTGCCAGAACAGAACGAAGTTGCCGTCCTGATCGATCGCCGCATCAAAGACGTAGTTGCCGCTGCGCCCCGGCGGCCACGCGAACATCGGCGTGATCGGGTTGCAGTCGCCGTCGTACAAACGCGAGTAGAGGTTTCGCGACGAGAAGTCCCCTGGGATGTCGAGCGCGACCCAACTCACGAGCGTGAGGCCGGTGCGCCGAGCCGTGTTGACTTGCACCGGACCATCTCCCGCGTCGACACCGGTCGTCGCAATCGTGAACATCGCGCCGCGGGGAGTTCCATCGGGCGCGAAACAACGTCCATTGATGTTGCTACCCGACACACTGGCGACGAAGACTCGCGTGTCGCCCGCAACATCATAGTCGCCGACGGGGCCCGTCATGATCGTGACGCCGGCGTCCGCGGGGGGCGCGTCGAAACGGACGACGTCGGTGGGCGGAGGGACGTCCGCGATCTCGACCATGTCCATCCCAGGCACGTCGGCAACGTCGGCAGCGTCCGCGGTCGCATCGGGCGGAACTTCGGCACCGCGTGCGTCCACCGTGTCGGCACCGCCATCGATCGCACACGTGTCGTCGACACGGCCGTTGCAATCGTTGTCCATGCCGTCGCCACACGTCTCGCGCATAGGCAGTGTCTGTCCCGCGCACGCGTTCCACGTGCCGAGTTCACCGACTCCCATGCACCGTTGTGTCCCCGCGCGACAAGGCCCAACGTTTTGCGTCATCGCGGCGCCATCGTAGCAAGGCCGTTCGGTGCCAGGGACGCACTGTTCGGCGCCGTCGGACAGGGGACGCACGTCGCGGGCCGTCGCGGTGTCGACTGCGTCGGTTCGAACGATGTCCGCGAACGTGACGCCATCTGCGCAGCCCGCGAGCGCGAGGAGCGACAGGGCGGCGATCTGCGCCCGTAGGCGCGGTGGAACGGGCGGGCAGTTCATGTGGGCACGATATCGCGAACGGCGGTGGATGACACGGGGCTTGCCACCACGACGGCGGGGATCGACATTCGGCCGGTTCCGTGGAGAACACCCACGTGAACGCACGCTGTGTCTTGGCGACACAGTGCGCCTCCGTTGCGCAGCGAACGGCGACCAAGGCCAGCGGATTCCGCCGTTGGTTCGCCACTTCGGCGCTGGCGCGACGATTGCTCTAGGCACCGACGCGGCGCGCAGTGGCGCTCGCAGAAAGTCGGATGACACGATGAACAAGCTCTCGAGAGTCCTCTTCGCCTCGATGCTCGCGATCGCAGCCCTCGCGGTGACGGCCGTTCCCGAGACGGCCCACGCGCAGGTGTTCGTGCGCCGTGCCTACGTCCGCCCGGTCGTTCGGACCACGGTGCACCGTGCGTACAATCCGTTTACGGGTCGTGTCACCACGCACGTGCAGCGTCGCATCGTGCCGCGCATCGTTCATCGGACGTACGTGTATCGCTAGGACCCCGTGCCTCGACCGCGGATCAGGCCATACGCGTGCAGCCGCTTGATCAGCGTCCGGCGCGGAATTCCCAGCACCTCCGCCGCGTGCGACTGATTGCCCGCGCAGCGCTCGAGCACTTCGATGATTCGTTGTCGCTCGAGCGCGGCCAGTTCTTCACGGACGTTCGCGCCGCTCGTCGCAGGGGTGCCCGCCGGTCCGAACCCAGACGGGCCCGTCCTCGGCCCGGCGATGACTTCCGGTGGCAGATGCTCGACGTCCACCGGCGCACCCCGCGCGAGCACGACGGACCGTTCCGCAACATTGCGAAGCTCTCGCACGTTGCCAGGCCAGGGATACCGATGCAGCACGTCGATCGCGGCAGGCGCAATGCGGGGCGCCGACGTCGAACCCATCGACGCCGCGGCGCGCGTGGCAAATCGAACGAACAATGGCTCGATTTCGCTGCTTCGCTCGCGCAGCGGCGGAATCCGAATCGTGATGCCGTTCAAGCGATAGAAGAGGTCCTCGCGAAACGTTTCGCGCGCGATTTGTTCCGCGAGGTCGCGGTGGGTCGCCGCGACGAAACGCACGTCGATCTTGCGGGGCTTGAGTCCGCCGACGGGCAGCACCATGCGCTCTTCGATCACCCGCAGCAGCTTCACTTGCACGGCGAGCGGGATCTCGCCCGCTTCGTCGAGAAACACGGTTCCGCCGTCCGCGGCTTCGAGCAGCCCGGTCTTCGAAGCGCTCGCTCCCGTGAACGCACCCTTCTCGTGTCCGAACAGTTCGCTCTCGAGCAGCGTCGGGGAGAGCGCCGCGCAATTGAGCCGAACAAATGGGCACTTGTTGCGTGGCGACCACTGGTGCACCGCTTCCGCGACGATCTCCTTTCCGACGCCCGTCTCGCCCAGCAGCAGCACGTTGAGCGCGCTCGGTGCGACCCACAGCGCCAGTTGGAACACGCGCGCCATCGCCGTATCGTGAATGACCACGGATTCGCCGTCGGCGCGGTGTAGTGGCGGCAGCTGTCCGGGCGCGGTGGCGGAATCGTCGGAACTCGCGGTCACCGCAACGCTGCGCTGGGACGACTCCGCGGGCTGTTGGAGAACAAGCATCACTTGTCCAACCTCGACGACCTCCCCGGGCATCACGTCCGCCCATTCGCCCGCGGGGATCGCGCGGCCGCGAATCCGTGTCCCGTTGGCGCTGCCGAGGTCGCGAACTGCAACGCCGTCGCCGACCCGCACTTCCACGTGTCGTCGAGAGATCGAGCGTTCGTCGATGCGGAGCGCGACGTCGTCCCCGCGGCCGATCGCAATCGTGCCAGCCTCCGGCAACGCGAACGTCACTGCGGGCTCCGTCCCGACCACGACGAGCACGAGACCTTGGCTCGCGCGGCCTTTCGGTACCCGGAATGTCGACTCGTCGATCGTCGTTCGTCGCTTCGCCACTGCGCGCGATCGTAGCACGCAGGACGAGCGCGTTCGTCAGTTGCGCGCAGGCAGCGTGACGGCGAATCGCTGAAGTCCACCGGTGCCGAGCCCCGAGACCCGCACGCTTCGCAATGCGCGGGCGGCGCAGCGCGCCACCGCGCGGTCCCCCGTGTTCTCGCGACTCGGATTGACGCCGAGAAAGCGCCCCCACGGATCGATGATGGCGAAAAGGAGCACGGATTCGGTTACCGCGTACGGGCGGCAAGCCTCCATGGGTACGAGTGCCTCGCGAAGCGACGACCGCATCGACTCGACCGACCCCAGACTTGCGCTCCGAACGATGGCGATCTGCACGCCGGTCTCGCTCTGCTCGACGAGTTGCACAGGCATCGCGACGGTCGACGGCGCCGCCGAGGGCGCGGGCGCGGTGACGACATCGGGGCCCGCTGCATGGGGCATTGGACTCACGTGCAGAACGTCGGCGCTGGTGCCCGGCAGCACCGGCGGGTCCGGCCGCGCCGCAGGGGGGACGGCACGCGGCCGCTCTCGCGACGCAGAGTGTCCGTCGAGAACGCGCCAAAGCGCGAAGCCAACGCCCGCGGTGAGCACCGCAGTGACGACGCCGAGCGCCCAGAGGCTCGACGCTCTCTGCGCTCTGCGCGCGACGCGAGGGTGCGCGGCGACCGCTTCCGACTTTCTGCCGGAGTCCAGCGCGGCGATGAACGCTCCGGCCGACTGCCAGCGTCGATCCGGATCGCGGGACAATCCGCGGTCGACGACGTCGGCGATCCAATCGGGCATGTGCGGGTCGATCGTGCGGAGCGGCCGGGGTTCCTCGGTCGCGAGCGCAAGCATCCGCGCGGGCACGTTGTCGCCCGAAAACGGCATGTCCGCCGTGAGCATGCCGAACAGCATCACCGCGACGGAAAACAGGTCTGCGCGCGCGTCGACGCCCCGCGCGTCCTCGAGTTGCTCGGGCGCCATGAAGCCCGGCGTTCCCATCAACATGTTGGAGCGCGTGATCGACAGATCGTCGATGGAGGATTTCGTCTTGCTCAGCCCGAAGTCGAGCACCTTCACGAAATCGTGCGAGCCGTCGGGCGCGTCGGTCAGCATCACGTTCGACGGCTTCACGTCGCGGTGAACGATCCCCGCGTCGTGCGCAGCCGCCAGCGCGAGGAGAATCTGCCGCGCGATGGCGACCGCTCGAGCGATGGAGAGCGGTGCCTCGCGCTCCAGCACGTCGGCCAGCGATCGCCCGTCCACCCACTCCATCACGAAGAACGGCATCGCGTCGGGCACCCGCACGAAGTCCGACACCTTGACGATGTGCGGCGAGTCGACGGCCGCTGCCGCCCGTGCCTCGCGAACGAACCGTGCAACCGCCTCGGGACTCTCGCGTTCGGGCGACAAGAACTTCAACGCGACCCGCTGCCCGAGCACCGTATGCCTCGCGAGATACACCTCGCCCATGCCTCCGCGGCCGAGCAGGTGCTCGATCTCGTATCGATCGATGACGGTGCCTTCGAGGCCGTTCATGGGGTTCGCGGTGGCGTTCGGTTCCGATTCGTCGTCTGGGCCGCGGACGCTACTACGTCGTTGCTTCGTCGCACAGCACACGAACGTTCATGGCCGAACGTACGCGCGCAGCTTCCCGGCCCTTCCTCGTTTCGATCGCTGCGCCGGCGCGACACACTGTGTCGTCGCTGCGCAGCGTGGACCGCGCGCGCGGCGCACGCGGACGCGATTTGATCGCAAGAGCGGACCGCGCTGCGTGGCATGCGCGTTGCTCCGTCTCGCAGCGAGCGGTGCGAACCGCCAAGGAGCGATGAACGATGTTGAAGACGACGATGGTCGGTATGTTTTCAGTCGCGATTGCGGCGTTCGTGTTCTCGTCGATCGCAGCGCCGGCGCCCGCGCAGGCGAATCGAATCGGTCAGATCGGCCGCGACACGATCAACCTCGCGTTCAATTGCCAGCGCCACGTTCCCGCGTCGCAACGCGCGGAGTGTCTCGTGTGTGTCGCAACTCCGCGCATGCACTATCACCGCGGGCTTCCGGCGGGGATGCGGTGCCACCCGGTGAACACGCCGTAGCGCCTCAATTCGGACGCCGCGGGAACGTCACTCGCATGGCGAACGTGTGCACACCGGCGTCGGCGGTGATAGCGAACTGGCCGTCGGAAGCGTGTCAGAGCGAACCACTCCATCGATGGTGTTCGACTCGTAGTGCGTGTCGGTCAACCGCATCGTCGCGCCCTGTCGCGAGGAGTCGGCCGCGCCGGCTGCGTCGAGCTGGCTGCGGACGAAGAGACTCTCGATATCGAGCGTTCCATGGGAGTTGAAGAAGCCATAACCTCCACCGCTCACGAGTGCCTGCCGCACCTGCAACGTCGACTCGAAACCGACGTGTAGTCCATACGCGACCGCCATGCCAGTCGGCGTCGCCATCGTGGCGCCACTCTCGAGACGAACGGTGCTCGTTCGCGTATCCGAGACGAAAATGTACGTGCCCGTGATGCGCGATCCACCGATCGTGCCGAACACCGGATCGTCGACTGGAATCGCCCCAATCGCCGCGCCTCCAGCGCCGATGACGCTCACTCGTTCGACATGGATCTCAGCACCGCCGCTCGCGACAACTCCGAATCCCTGGCCGCGCGCGGTACTCGAGACGTCGCGCACGAAGAGGTCCGTGAGCCGAACACGGGTGTCGGGCTCGTTGGCGAACACTGCACGTTCCCGTGACCGTTCGATCAGTACGCGTTCGGCGACCAACGACGCACCGCGTGCGGCACCCAGGCCAGTCCCTTGGACTCCGCGATTGGTCATTCGAGTGTCGCGAATCGCGGAGTCCGCGATCGTTAGGGACGTGCCCGGACCCAACGCAACCACGGCGGCCTGGGTGCTGGCCTGGACCAACACTCGCGTGCACTCGACGGACCCACGGGCTTGCGCGAGGACCCCACCCCCGGCTCGCTCGGGAATGGAGGGCGGGACGATGTGAACGTTGTCGGCGTGAAGGTGGCCGCCGGCGCCGTAGGCTGCGAGCGCGACGACGGGCGTGTCGGAGACCGTGGAGTCGAACACGTCCACGCGCGCGGATTCTCCGACGCCGATCCCGATGCCACCCGACACGAAGTGGAACGCGCCGTCGTCCCACTCGCGCCGACGAACGTCCCGCACGGTGGTTTCTCGCATCACGAGTGTCGAACCTTCGCCGCTCGCAAACGCCCCGACTTCCTCGGTCTCGACGATGTCCGTCCGAAGCACCGTCGCGCTCCCGGAGTTTGCGACGCCGACGCCGATGCCGTACGCCTCGCTCGGCTGTGTCGTCGTCCGGCCGATGATCGAGTCCGACAACGAGAGAATCGAGCCGCGGTCATTGACGCCGACGGCTGCTCCGACATTTCCGATCGCGCGAATGCCCACCGCCGTCAAACGGGCACCGCGGAGACACAGCAGTCCGCCTCCGCGACGCCGCATCGGGTCGAGACGCGTTCCGGCCACGACGGATCGACGGATCGAGAGCGTAGCGCGGTCGTCCGCGACTGCGGCACCTGCATAGGTATTGCTCTCGAGCCTCACGCGCTCGAGCACGGCCGAAGCACCGCCCAGCGCGAACACGCCGAAGCCTTCGATGACCGTCCCGGGTCTCGTCTCCGCGACCACCGTGTCGCTCAGCGTCACACTCGTCCCGGTGCCCTCGACGTAGACTCCGCAGCTCGAGTTCCGGACGACGGACACGGACGTCGCCGTGATCCGACCACTGTCGCGAGCGTATAGCCCATAGCCACCGGCCCCGGCGGCGTCCGCGGACGTGTCCGCAATGAGGCTCTCGGAGATTTCCAGGGTTGCATTGCTGACTTCGGCACCGGCGGCGACGTCGCGATTCCCCAACAGCGCCACCCGCCTTGCGCGAATCGTCCCCGGTCCCAGCACGCTGAGTGCGCGGCCCAGTTCGCCCGTGCGGCGCGGGCGAGTGCCGCGTACGAGCGCGTCGCTGATTTCGATCGTCGAGTCACCGCGGTCGACCTGAACGGCAACCTCGGAGTTCGCATCGAGCAGCACGCGTTGTGCGACGATGGTCGCGCCTCGCCCCGCGACGAGTGCCCCCCCGAGAATGCCGTCCGTCGATCGCGGAAGCGTTCCTCGGACGAGGGAATCCGAGACATTCGCGCGACAACCGGCACCATCGGCCAGGATCGCCGCCTCTCGTGTGCCCAGAATGGCCACCCGCGTGACGCCGACATGCGCGCCACGAACGGTCGCGATTCCGCGGGCCTGGCCGAACATGTTCGGGCGAATGTCATGAACGAACGAGTCGTCGATCAGCACTTCAGTTCCGACATCCGACGCCGAGACACCTGCCGCCACCGTGCTCGTGATGCGAGTCTCTGAGACACTAACGTGTGCGCCGCGCGTTGCGAGAATGCCCGACGCCGTGCCACGGATCTCTACGCCTCGGATCTCGACTCGCGTCGCAGCGCCGTCGATCTCGATCGTGCCGCCGAGTGCGTCTCCATCGATGACGACGCGGTCCGCGCACGCGCCCACGATGTGCATGGGCACTGTGATGGCGAGATTCTCGCGGTATGTGCCCGTGCCGACGAGAACCCAACCGCCGGTGCCGGCCGCACGTACGCCGGCGACGAGCGTCGCAAACGGCCGCGACTCAGTCCCATCGGCCGTGACGGGATCCGCGCCGTCGCGCACGAACACCACGCCGGCAGAGCCCGGAGATGCAGGCGGTGCTGGGAAGACGCCCGCTGGACATCGATCTGCGCCCGTTGACGTGCATCGATTGGCGAGGGGGAGGGGCGCAGTTCCTGCGGGGCAGTCGGTTCGGTCGGGAGGAAGACAGGCGCCGTTCATTGCCCGCGTCCAGTCCATCGGGCACGTTGGAATGCCCGCGACGGGTGCCCAGTCCTCCGAAGGCACGCCGGCGTCGGGCGGCACGGACTCGCGCAACGGAGCGCCGGCCGATCCAGGCTCGATCCATCCGCCCGCAATGGCACCATCCTCGCGACGGTAGAATGTCGTTGCGCCGTCGCGGTTGGGAATCGGCGTGCCGACTCGAAGGTCGAGTGCGGCACAAGCGTCCGGGGCCGCATTTGCGTCCGCGCCACACAGTACGATCGCAGGTCCACACCCGCCGCGCTCGGCAGCGACCCATCCCACGGGGCACGCTCCGGCATCGGCATTGGCGCCAGGTGCGCTGCAAGCAGCGGACGCCAGTAGCGTCGCAAGCATCGCGAACTTCCGCACGAATGAACCCCTCGCAGAGATCACCGTAACATACCTGCGACGGCGCCGCGCTCAGTCCGCGCGTCTCTTCGCTCGTCGTTGCCGCACGACACCCGCGGCGACGACCAGCGCCGCCACGCCCGCCCATGCACTTCGTCTCGATGCGGCTCCAACGTTCGCGGAACACCGTAGGAGGCTCGGCCCGCACTCGTTCCGCACTTCCTGCGCGGGCGGCGTGTATGCCGTGCCGTCGGCGTGTCGCGGACGCCAATTGAATCGAGACGTCCATGCGGGCAGCGAACCGCGCGTGTACGAGCTGGGTAGCACGGTCTCGGGCGCGAGCGGCGCGCCGAAGGGATCCGTGATCTGTCCTTCGCCTCCGCTCACCAGGCCTGTCGCGCAATGCAACACTCCGCACGCGGCCGGAGTCTCGACATTCTCGACTCGGCCGAACTGATATCCGCGTGGATGATCGTTCCGCGTCGACGCAGAGAGCTGAAGGTCGCTGTCGAGTGCGCCGACGGCGAGCTGCGCGTGAAGGCGCGTGAGCACCGGCCATGCGAGGCCCACCATGGCAATCGCCATGTCGTTCGTGGGCGTACTTGAAGTCCCGGCGCCCGCGTCGGAGTCCGAGCGATATCGCTGTGCCGCACTCTGCGCGAGTGCCCCGAAGTACGAGCGGTCGCGTGTCGCAGCACTTTCCGTGAGCCACGCTCGACCGCCGGCTGCGGCCGCGAGTGCCCGCTCGGCGCGGCGGAACGCACCGATCGAGGTGGAGTCGGTGCCGAAGTCCCACGACAGGTCGGTATTTCCAATTTCGATTGCTCGAAAGTTCAGAGGCTCCATCCGACTGTCCGCGAGGGTGAAGAGCACAAGCTCCACGCTGTCGGCGACGCCCGCCGCGACCATGCGCAGCGGAAGCAACGGTTGGTATCCGGGAGCAGTGACCCGCACGGGCTGCATGCTGCCGAGCCCCGCGCCGTCTTGCAGTCGGAGTGCGACGAAGTCCATGTGCAGCGCAACGTAGTGGTCGAGCACCGGTTCCATCGTCGCGGGAACAACGTAGTTGTGGTCCGTGAGCCAGGTGCGCAGTGCCATGGCGTCCGTGCCCCGTAGGACCACGACATCGTACGGGCCCACGGCTTCCTGTCGCAGCACGGAGACACCCGAGTCACCGCCGCCCGCGAAGCTCGCATCGGACGTCGCGCCGTCGGCACCGCCCGCTGCGTCACGGCGCGACGCTCCAAGTGTGTCTGCGCACGAGTACACAACGGGCGGTGGCGGCGTGTAACAGACGGGACACTCGCGCCGCGGAGCCGACGGCGGGGATGGGACGACGACCGCGGAATCGTCGTCGAGGGCCGCGAGGAAGCGCACGTCGGCGAGTTGCACCGTCACGCTCGGCCCGCCGAGGATCGGGAGGATCCAGCTGAACTCACTCGGATTGCCGGAGTATCCGAACTGGTCCCACAGCGTGGTCTGCGTGGTCGACACGCTGAGCGCCATCCGGTGGTACGTCACCGTCTGCACGGTGCGGGGCGGCGAGAAGCACCCGCCGCACGCGTGCGCGGGTCGCGCCGATGCGACGAAGAGCGCGGCCAGGGCGAACGCGAGGCAGTGGGGAGTCGATGGAGTGCGCATGGCGTCGGTGACTGCACGAGTCGAGCCATGCTGCGCCACGTTGGCCGCTAACGGTCTATCCATGGTTTCCAAAGCAATATCACAGCTAAATAGACGTCACGACTCAAGGTCGCAAGCGTTCCCCTTTGTGTCTGTGCCTCATTGTGCCGAGATGGGCACTGCGCTGTCCACCTCTGTCCGGCGACCTGGACCCGCTTTCGTCTGTTCGACAGGAAGTGGGATTCGTGAAAGCGTATCGGCCGTGGAACGCACGCACGCGAATCGAGCCGATGCGCGGCTCCGATTGCGCAATCTCCCGCCCATCGCGCTCGCGTCCGTGTGGGCAATCGCCTGCGCGAGCCCCGCACCGCGCGACGCCGACCCAATGTCCGACGCCGCCGCCGACGTTCGCGACGACGTCTCGTCCGCGGCCGACGCGATGCCCGCGGACAGCGGCGACGTCTCGTGTTCGCCGTCGGCACCACGCGGGCGATGCCCTCCCGATCAACGCTGCAATCAGGGCACGTGCGTGGACATCGCCGAGTGCGCGCGCGACGCGCAGGAACCGAACGACGTTCGCGAGATGGCGAGCGCGCTCGCCCTCGACTCGCCGCTGCAAGGCAACATCTGTGCGGGCGATGAAGATTGGTTTCGAATCGAGGTGCCACCCAATTCGATTGCCACGGTGATCGTGCTCGGCCCCGAACCCGACGCGACATCGAATGTCGACGCCTACGCCTATCGCGAGGATGGCACGCCGCTCGGCGGGCGCCTCGTGGGTCGAGAGCCCAACCCGAGTTCCATTCGCGGGTTCGACATTGGCGAGGAATCGTTCGGATTCTTCGCGGGGGATCGACCCGCTGTGTACTACGTGCGCGTCGTGCCGAACAACGCCAACGTCCGTGCGCCCTACGTAATCTCCGCGCGAGCGACCGAGTGGCGAGACGGCAACCCGTGCACGGCGCAGGGGTTTGCGCTGCTGGATTGCACGGGTGGCCGACGAGGGATGCAGACCCTGTGGTCGTTTCCGATGCCGTCCGAAGCCGACACGTACGCCGCGAACGGCTACCTGCTCGAGACAGTGGCGAACTATCGATTCCTTCGCCGCGAGATGATGATGCTGTTTCGCTATGCCGTGCACGAGGTGATGCGCCAGTTTCCAGGGACTGGGCCACTCGGAACGATGGACATGTGTCAGAGCAATGGCATCACACCGGGACAGGACATTGGCACTCCGCGGCACCCGGGCAACAGCCACGATCAAGGTGGCAACATGGACGTCGCGTATTATCAAACGCTCCCCGACAACCGCGTGCGCGTGATCTGCGACGCGATGGCTGGATCCCAGACGGCCGATCGCTACTACTGCCTGCCTTCTGCGGCGATGACGCACGTCGTCGACCTGCGGCGCACGATCTATTTCGTCGTCGCGCTCGCGCGGGATCCGAGATTTCGCGTGGCAGGCATCGATCAGGTCCTCGGACCGATCATGCGCGACGAAGCTGCCCGCATGCGCACAGAGGGACTCATCACCGACGTCGAGCTGAGCGCGTACAATACACACGTGGTGTGGGGCTCGGGATGGCCGGCGCACCATCATCACTTGCATCTATCGATGCAATATCTCTGACCGAGCCGACGCCGCCGCAAAGAGTGCACCGACTGGTTGGAGCCCCGCTCGCACCCCATGTCGAACCCACTGCCGACCGCCATCGAACTCGCGATCCCCGCCGCGTCCGCCGCGTGGCTCGCGTTCGCGTCGCGTCGCGCGCGTGCGGGATGGACGCGATGGCTCGGTGCACAGCAGTACTTGCACGACACTCGCTTCACGATCGTCGAACCGCCGCGCAAGCGCGCGGTGCTCGGGCGCGTGATTCCGGCGACCACCGACGGCACGAGCGAGACCGCGAGCGACGACGACACTCAGCGCCCGCGGCACCGCTTTGTCATCGACGCCGTCGCGCTGCGACTCGAGACGCAGTCGGGTCTGCGGATCCGCGTGCGAGACGGCACGCGGCTGTACATTCGCGAATTCAATGCGGCAGTCGTGCGGCCCGCGGGACCCGACGAGTCTGATATCGCCGCCGACGGCACTCGCTTGCTCGATGTCTCCGCGGATCAACCGTTCTACGTGCTTTGGGACGGCTCGCTGGAGGATGCCAGTGACGGCGGTCCGCGGTGGTTGCCAGTCGGGGACAGGCCCTACGAAGTGACCACCGACCCGCCGCCGACGATGTCCGACGTGGCGTTTCACACCCGTCGATTGCGGTGGCCGTATGGCGCGTATGTCGTCGCGGCGGCTGCGGGGATCGCACCCGCGCTCACGACCTCGATTCCGGCGGCGGCCGCGTGGGCCGTGTGGTGCGCCGGTATGATGCTCGCGGGCGCGCGGACGCTGTTGCGAACGACTTCGTGGGCCAGGACGCCGGACCTTCCGATGGGCGTGAGTGAGCGGAAGTCTGCAGAGATCAAAGCGACGGACCACGTCGGCAAGAATGCCTCGTTCGCGCGGCCGTTGTGGTTGCAGCGAATGAACAAGCCGGAGGGATGGTTGCTCCCGACGGCGGGCGAAGAGCGCGGCGTCGTGCATTTCGTCGACCTTTCGGATGCTCATTCTCGTTCAGGGATCGACGTGCGCGATGCACACGTGGGTGCTGCGGCAGAGTGGCTCCGAAATGCGGTGGCCATCGCATGCGACGCCGAGACTCGTATGATGGTTCGAGTCGTGTTCGGGCGCGCGCGCATTCACTGGACGGGCGGTCCCATGCCCGAATCGATCGTGCGCGACTACGTGCGTCACCTTCCGGGGCGCCACTTGGTCGTGCGCGGAGTCGTCGGGGAGCGCTTGTTCGAAGACAACGTGACGCTGATGATTCGCGATGGCGCAAGCTCCGACGAGATCGAGTTGCGCGCGCGGCTGACGGAGCTGCCGCATCGAATGATCGAGTTCCTGGTCGAGCGCAACTTGGCGACGCGGCGAGCGAGCGATCGTCTGGTGCCAGTATCGCGGTCGGCTATTGCCGACGAGCTGTGCGTGATCGACCGACTCATTCAACAGACGCTCGCGGGAAAGTTGCAGGCGGTAGGTGCATGCAACGAGGCGTATCACCGGAAGGCGGAAGAAATGGCCAGGGCCCTCGCGCTCGCGGAGCCGGCGTCGAACATTGCGTTGCTCGAGTGGGCCGTCGCAGCCGTCTACGCGCACGAGGCGGGTGCGCTCGATGTCGCGGCCGGCGAGAAGTTCGTCAACGCACTCGAGGCACGTTCGCGAGTCGACGGGATGATAGAGAAACTCGCGGTGGTGGTGCTTCATCGCTTGGGGCGGCGAGACGAGGCTGCGAAACGACAACGGGATCTACTCGCGGACGCGGGCACGGGGCTCCGCGGCGAGCGGCCGCCCGACGTGCAGTGGTTGGCGCGAGCGCTGGAAGATTGACGCTGGCACGACGTCTCGTCGGGTCGCGCTCCTCGCTCCGCCCCCATTCCACTGCAACCTGTAGCCGCACGCGGTACGATGGACGAATGGTCCGGTCGCGCGCATCCCTCGTCTGTGCGCTGATCCTCGCGGCGTGTGGCGCGCGCACGCCCCTGACGGAACCCGACGACGCGACTTCGCCTCCGGACAACGCCGTGGAAGACAGCGCGATCGACGTCCCGCCGACCGTCGACTCGCCCGACGTCTCCTTCGACGTCGTCGACGCACCGCCCGATGTCCCCGCGGACATTCCCCGCGACGCGCCCCCCGACGCTCCCCTGTGCCGACTCGTGTTGCGCGCTGGTCCCGTCCCGGTCTTCGAGGACAGCGCCGGAATTTTCGATCGACCGCAGCTTACTCGGCGAGGCGATTCGTACGACGCCGTCGCGACGTTCTGGACCGAGCGCGACGACCGACCCAACGACGTGCGTCTCGCGCGGGTTGACGTCGGCGTCGGGCCACCGCGAATCGGACCTGCGACGCGGTCGACAACGGCCGCCTCCGGTCCCGCGTTCGTCGCAGCGCTCGACGACCGTCTCGGCGGCTGTACATTTGGAACCGATTCCAGCGCGCGTTCGAGTGCGCAGTTCGTTCTGTGGGTCGATCACTACGCAGAATCCATCCGGCGATCGATCCAGGGTCGCTCGGGAGCATGCTTGTCGGCCGCGCGCAACGAAGCCGGCTGGCTCTTCGCATATCGCGTCGACGACACGCCGAGTGGCTGGTTTCCGATGATCGCCGGATTCAGCGCCGTGGGCTCTGTCACGCTTGCGCCCACGCAGGCAAACGTTCTCAGTCCGCGCGCGGAAGTCGACGTCTCGATTCGCACCGTACGCAGTGGGGCCGTGTGGGTCTCCGCATCGACCGCGGCGAACGAGGTCGAACTCGTTCGCGTGCGTGGCGCCACTCGCACACGCTCGCGCATTGCGGGTCTGTTCCACGGACCGACGGCGCCCGTCGCGGCCGATTGGCCCTACGCGGCCGACCACGTCGTGATCGTCGGAAACAGTTTTTCAGGCCTCGCGCTCGCCGTCATCGACCCGACCGGTGCGGTGATCCTGCGGCGGTCGGGACTGGCGTTCTCGATGTTCAACGACGTGCAGCCCGCGGTGGTGTCGACGTCTCGCGGACTGTTCGTCGCGATGGTGGATTACGGCGACATCGTGCCGAGCAATGGAATACTCCGCGTCCTGCGCGTGGGCCCCGACGGCATGCCCGACGCCGGCACGATCGAGATCGCAACGAACCGGGACGCAGGGTTACGGTTTGGCGGTGTATCGGCGGCGACCGACGGTGTGACCGTAGCGGTTCACTGGGCGAGGCGCGCCAATCGCGGCGGAGTCACCGACACACAGTTGATCGTGCTGGGCTGCGAGTAGATTCGCGCGGCCCGGCGTCGAGTGTCCGCCGGGCTGAGCGAGAACGCACGCGCGGGCGTGCGCTCCGACTACTCCCAACGAACGCTGACCACGGCTCCCGGAGCGATGCTCACATGGAAGTTCTGCGCGGGCTCGCCGTTGTCCGGAACGACGCGCAACGTGTGCTCTCCAGGCGGCATGGGTCGCTCGACGATCGGTGTGTGACCGAGCAGGCGTGAGCCCTCGAACACCTGGCATGGCAGGGGCGAGAAGAGTGTCAACGATCCGTTCGCCGTCGCAGCCGCGCTCGTTGGATCCGCCGGATCGGAGTCGCCGTCGCCACGGGGCAAAGCGCGAGTCCGCGAGCGTGTGGACGCCGTGATCGCTGGCGTCGTTCGGCTTGCCGGCGCAGCGAGGTTTGCGGGCACGGTACTGCGTGGGGCGATGGCGGGCGCGACGACGGGTGTCACGGCTGCGGCAGACGCTACGACCGTGCGAGTCGGCGTCGAGGGTGCCGACGTGGGAACGGACACTGTCGCTGTTTGGTGCGCCGGGCCGACCCCATCGATCGTTGCGGGCCGCGCACGATCGGTTGGCGGCGTGGTTCGTCGAACGTCGGGGTCCTGGGTCTGCGCTCCCGAAAACACGAGTCCGCCGCCGCCGGCGCCCAGGAGCACGACGAGTGCGGCCGCAAAGCCGAGGGTCGATCGCGTCGTGAGGCGCTTTGTTGGGCGTGCGGCATGCGTGACGAGCGGCATGGGCAGCGACGCGCGACGGATCGCATTCCGGCGGACCAGCGTTCCGCGATCTTCGTCGACGAAAGACAGTTGAACGGAGTTCTCTTCGGCGGGTAGCGCACCGCGTTTTCCGGCTCGATCGACAACCGTCGCCGACTCCACGCGCGATGCCAACGCCGCGGCCGCCGCGCTCAGGGCCACGCTCGCGGGCGCCGAGTCGTCCGGGAACGGCCGATGCAGCAGTTCGTTGCGCTTGGCGATGTCGTCGCGGAAGAGTTCCGTCATCTCCGCAGCGAGTTCGTCGGGCCCGACGAGCGAGCCCGATTGCGCGAGCCATGTCTCCAGCTCTCGCGCCATGGCAAGTGTTGTCGGAAACCGTTTGTCTACATCACGCGACAGTGCGCGGGCGATGATCGTCTCGATCTCCGGGGGTACCTCGCGCTGCGCAGACGATGGCGATGGCACCGGATACTCGAGGACGGCACGCATCGTCGTGGGGTCATTTCCCCGACGGAACAGGCGCTCTCCCGCAATCGACTCCCACAGCACGACACCGAGCGCCCACACATCCGTGCGGCGATCCAGCGGCTTGGCCTGAATCTGTTCGGGTGCCATGTAGGCAAGCTTGCCTTTGATCTCGCCCGTGGTCGTGTTCTCGCCGGCGTGCTCGACGGAGCCCGCGATGCCGAAATCCACGACCTTGGTCGCGCCGCCGTAGAGTACGAACAAGTTCTGCGGAGAGATGTCTCGGTGAACGACGCCTGCCGGGCGACCGTCGTCGAGTGTCAACTCATGTGCAGCGTGCAGACCGCGCGCCGCGTCCGCAACGATTCGCGCGGCAAGCGGCACAGACAGCCCCGGACGACGCGCGCGAGCCGTTCGCTCCAGCACGCGCGCGAGAGACTCCCCGTGCAAGTACTCCATTGCGAGGTAGTACAGCCCGTCGCCCTCGCCGAAGTCGAACACCGAGCACACGTTCGGGTGATCGATGCGCGCTGCGAGCTTCGCTTCGTTGAGGAACATCCGGACGAACCGAACGTCCTGCGCGATGTGTGGATGAATCGTCTTGATGGCCACCCACTTGGTAAACCCCTCGGCGGTCGACAAGCGAGCGAGCGACACCGACGCCATGCCACCGGTGGCGACGAGATAGCGAAGGTCGTATCGGCCCAGTTTAGCCATCTCTGCCGTTCAGGAACCAGGTGTGCATCTCACCCTTGCCCTTGACTTCGATCGCCCCACGCGCCTCGAGCATGAACGGGTCACTCAACCGTTGCCGAGTCGAGTCCGCGATCTGGATTCTTCCGGACACGCCGTGGGACTCCATCCGACTCGCCGTGTTCACAGCGTCCCCCCACAGGTCGTAGAGAAACTTTCGCTTGCCGATGACACCGGCGACCACGGAGCCCGTGCTGATGCCGATCCGGATTTTCAGCTTGTACGCACTGTGCTCGTTGAAACGATCCATGACTTCGAGCATGTCCAACGCCATGTTGGCCGCACGCACGGCGTGGTCCGGCACCGGAACCGGCAATCCCGCGGCGGCCATGTACGCGTCGCCGATCGTCTTGATCTTCTCCAGGCCCCGACGGTCGGCGATGCTGTCGAACCGCGTAAAGATGTCATTGAGCACCGCCACGAGCACTTCCGCACTCACGCCTTCGGAGAACTTCGTGAACCCGACGATGTCCGCGAACAGTACGGTCACTTCCTCGAAGCTGTCCGCGATGACGCCGGTGAAGCTGTCGGACGTGACCTCGGGTCGCCCCTTCAACCGTTCCGCAATGGCCTTTGGAAGAACATTGAGCAGCAGACGCTCGGACAGTCGCTGCTCCGCGACGACGCGATCGTAGAGTTTACGCGTTTCTCGGTGCAGCAAGCGCACCTCGAGCATGTTGTGAACGCGGATCAGAACTTCGGCGAGATCCAACGGCTTGCTGATGAAGTCTTTCGCGCCGGCCTTGAGGGCGCGAAGCTTGTGATCGGGTTGTGCCGTGATCACGAGCACGGGAAGATAGCCGCCCGTCTCGATCTCTTTCAGTTGTTCCATCACCTGGAAGCCGTCCATGCCCGGCATTTGCATGTCGAGTAAGATCAGATCGTACGAGTTCCAGCGGTGAAGCTCGCACACCGCCTTCGGGTCCGTCGTGGTCTCGACGGAGGTATACCCGGCTCCACTCAGCATCCGCTTGAGAAGCAATACATTCGCGTCCTTGTCGTCGACGACCAGAATGCGCGCCTTGAGAATGTCAGTGGACGTCACCATCGTAGTTGCCCGGCGTCACCGGATATGGGCGACCCCCTTCTCCGCAAACTCCAGCGCGTCGTTCAGGGTGACCATGAATTCGTCGATTCGGATCGGTTTGGTGAGATAGCGATAGAACCCCGCGTCCATTCCCCTCTCGATGTCTCGCGGCATCGCGTTCGCACTCAGCGCGACAACCGGGATGTGCGCGGTCGCGGAGTCTCCGCGAAGAATCCTCATCGCGTCGATCCCGCTGATTCCTGGCAAGTTGATGTCCATGAGAATCACATCCGGGCGGGAAGCGCGGGCAATATCGATCCCGAGTTGTCCGGTCACTGCACTCAGCAGGTGGATGTCGGCGCGCCGCGCGATCAATTGCTCGACGAGCTTCAAGTTGGTGGGATTGTCCTCGACGTAGAGAAGCGTGCGAATCCGCGAACCCGCCAGCCTCGACGTTGGGACGATGCTCGGCGAGACGTTGTGCGAGAGCGGGATGGATGGCGCCTCGGTCGAACGCATGTCGATCCAGAACACGCTACCGACTCCGACGGTGCTGTCGGCGCCGATCACTCCGCCCATCAGCTCCACGAGTCGCTTGCTCACGACGAGCCCAATGCCCGTCCCCTCCTCGGTGCTCGCCTCCTGTCCGAGGCGATTGAACGACTGGAACAGTTGCGCGACCTTCTCCGGCGGCAGCCCTGCACCGGTGTCGGTCACGGTGATTCTGACATGGTGCGATCGCGATGCAGTGCACTTGAGCTCGACCGATCCACGCTCGCGGTTGTACTTGATCGCGTTCGACAGCAGGTTGATGAGCACCTGCTTGAGGCGCGTTCGATCTGCATCGACGAAGTACGGGAGGTCGAGCGGCGGGAACGTCATCGCGATCCCACGCTGCTGCGCTTGCGGCTCCATCATGGCATGGCACTCGGCGATGACGTCCGCCAGCGACACGGGCTCTTGCGAGAGTGACACTCTTCCGGACTCGACAACGGACAGATCGAGCACCTCGTTGATCAACTTCAGAAGGTGCCAGCCAGCCTGGAGAATCTGGGCGATGCTTTCGGACTGCGACGTCGTCGGAAGTGGCGACGATGACTCGAGCAGTTGAGCGAAGCCGAGAATGGCATTGAGTGGGCTCCGCAACTCGTGGCTCATGCTCGAGAGAAAATCCGACTTTGCAAGGTTGGCCGTTTCCGCCGCCGACTTGGCGCTCTCCAACTCGATGTTCGTCTCCCGCAGTGCCTGATCCGAGCGCTTGCGCTCCGTGACGTCCCGCGCCGATGCGAACACGCCCTGAAGCCTCCGATCGCGGTCGTAGAAGGTGGTCGCGTTGTACGACACGACGGTGTTCTTGCCGTCCCTGGCGCTCGCAGTCAGCTCGTAGTTCGTCAGCTTCTTTTCGCTCAGGACGAGCTTGATGCCCGCCTCGGCCCGATCGGGGTCGGTGAAGTAGTTCTTGAAGGGCGCACCAATCAACTCGTCGCGCGTGCAGCCCGTCAGCGCCTCCATCTGCTTGTTGACGTCGGTGATGATGCCGAGCGGATCGGTCGTCATCAGGGCGTCGATGTTGGATTCAATCAGCGAGCGAGTGTAGAACTGTTGGTCGCGGAGGCGCTGATCCAGCCGCTTCTGTTCTGCCTCGACCTGCTTGCGTGCGGTATTGTCGGTTCCGATCAAGAGGTAACCGATGATGCCGCCTTGCGCATCGCGCAGGGCGGTGACCGAGACGACCGCCGGAAAGCGGCTCCCGTCTTTTCGGATGTAGGTCAGTTCGTAGATGTCTTCGATTCCGCGTGAGGCTTTGAACACCAGCGCGTCGAAGCCCGGGGCGATGGGGGTGGCCAATTCGACACTCAGCGCCTTGGCGCGCGCGATGATTTCCTCGGAATCGGAAATGTCGGCGGGTGTGATCTTATTCAACACTTCGACGGCTGCGTAGCCGAGCATTCGCTCGGCACCGACATTGAACAACTGGATGACGCCGCGCTCGTCGGTGGCGATGCTCGAGAAGTTTGCGCTGTTGAAGATCGCGCTCTGGAGCGCGCCCGCCTTGAGCAGTTCGGCCTCCGCGCGCTTGCGTGCGCTGTTGTCGGTTCCGATGAGCAGGTAGCCGATGATCCCGCTGCTCTCGTCGCGGAGCGCCGTCACCGAGACGACCGCGGGAAACCTGCTTCCGTCCTTGCGGATGTACGTCAATTCGTAGATGTCCTCGATGCCGCGGGATGCCTTGAACACCAAGGCCTCGAAACCCGGAGAGATCGGCGTCGCGAGTTCCACGCTCAAGGCCGCAGCACGCGCGATCACCTCCTGCGGGTCCGAGATGTCCGCCGGGGTGATCTTGTTCATCACGTCGGCTGCCGCGTACCCGAGCATGCGTTCGGCACCGACGTTGAAGATCTGGATCACGCCCTTCTCGTCGGTGGCGATGCTGGAGAAGTTTGCACTGTTGAAGATTGCGCTCTGCAGGGCGCCCGCCTTCAGAAGCTCCTCCTCCGCTCGCTTTCGAGCGCTGTTGTCGGTTCCGATCAAGAGGTAGCCGATGATGCCGCCTTGCGCATCGCGCAGGGCCGTGACGGAGACGACTGCCGGAAAGCGGCTCCCGTCTTTTCGAATGTAGGTCAGTTCGTAGATATCTTCGATCCCGCGC
>ORMF010878215.1_pt1 | contig 66809 bp, 70 predicted proteins | sample 1779871 | NCBI WGS metagenome assembly ORMF01 (sample SAMEA104232316, study PRJEB22302) | groundwater metagenome | biome: forest; feature: aquifer; material: groundwater | place: USA | collected 2011-08-07 | depth 5.4 m | reverse complement strand
CCCCCCCGCGTCTGCCCCAAGCGCAGCGACGCTGGTGGCCGGCAGCGCACCTCGAGTCGCGCCGCCCGGTCCGCCGCCGCATGGGGCCTCGCCACTCGGCCCGCCGCCGCTCGCCGCGAGTGCGTCGCCTTCGACGATGTCCGCGGCTGCACCGATCCCGCTCGTGTCGCCTCCGAACAACGCGGTAGCGCTCGCGCGACCTGCGGCCGGTCCGCCGCTCGCAACGGCTGTGCCGCCCGTCGCGACGTCGCAGCCCGTTCCGTTGGACATTCGTCCTGCGAAGCGGAGCACGTCGGGCGTGTGGATCGGTCTCGTCGTCGTGCTCCTCGGGGGCGGCGCGGGCGCGACGTACGTTCTGATCAGTCGACAGCAGCACGTCGGTGCGCCGCAACTGGCCGATCCAACGCCGGCCACGACGCAGACGCCCCCGGGCGCGATGCCTACGACCGGACTGCCCGCGGTTCCTCCGCCGCTCGGGCCCGATCCCTCGGCCGCCGTGCCGACGGGAGTCCCCACCGCCGTGCCCGCTCCTCCGGTCGCCGCCGTGCCCGCTCCTCCGGTCGCCGCCGTGCCCGGTGCTCCGGCCACGCCGCCGGCGGTCGCCGTGGTTCCGCCGGTGCTTCCTCCGGTCGTCCCGCCTGCGGCTGCGCGCATCGTTCCGCCTGTCGTTGCGAACGTCACTCCCCCCGCAGCAGTCGTCGCGCCGCCCGTCGTGAGTGCACCGCGCGCGCAGGCAGGTGGAGGCAATCGGCGTCACGTGGGTGGCACAGCGCATACGGCTTCGCCGGCGGCGAGCACGACGACCGCTGCCGCGAGCACGACGCGCACGGCCAGCAGTGGATCGTCGTCCGCCGCAACGCCCCCGTCCGGCGGAAGTTCCTCGAGCGGAAGCGGATCCTCGGGATCGAGCAGCACCCCGACGCCTCCGCGCGGCGGCGGCGACGAAAACCCGTTCGACAATTCGAATCCGTATCGACGCTGAGTACGGCGCGAGCCTAGACCGACTTGCCAGTCTCGCGCGCGGCGTCGAGCTGGGCGTTCATCCAGTCTCGCTCGCCGGTGACCGATTCATCGATCGCCCCGCCCTTGGACGCCGCTTCGTCGAGCTGTCGCTGCAGCTCGTCGCGGCGTGAGCGCACGGTCGCCACGTCCACTTCGTTGCCCTGCACTGCTTCCGGCGTGAGCACCGTCGTCTTGTCGGGCCCCGCTTCCGCAAAGCCCGCGCGCACGGCCAACGTCGTGATCTTGCCGGCCGAACGAAAACGCACGACGCCTTCGCGCAGCGCCGCGAGCAGCGGCAAGTGGCCCGGCAGCACGCCGAATTCACCGAACACGCTCGGGCCCTCGACCTGATCCACTTCCGCGCGAACCGCGACGCCCGTCGGAGTAACCACTTCGAGATGAATCGTCTGTGCCATGCGTGCTGACCTCCGGCGCGACAGGAATCGAACGGTTCGCTACGCGGCCCTTTCCATCTCCGCCGCGGCCTGCTTCACTTCTTCGATGTTGCCGCGGAGTCGGAATGCCTGCTCGGGAATCTTGTCCATCGCGCCCGAAAGAATTTCCTCGAATCCCGAGATGGTCTCTTCGAGCGACACGAACTTGCCCTTGAGCCCGGTGAATTGTTCGGCCACGAAGAACGGCTGCGACAGGAACTGTTGAATCCTGCGCGCACGATCGACGGTCTTCTTGTCCTCGGGGGACAGTTCGTCCATTCCGAGGATCGCGATGATGTCGAGCAGTTCGCGGTAGCGCTGCAGCGTGCGCTGCACTTCGCGCGCAACGTTGTAGTGCCGCTGTCCCACGACGTCGGGCTGCAGCAGCGTGCTGGTCGAGTCGAGCGGATCGACGGCCGGGTAGATCCCAAGTTCGGCGATCTGCCGTGAGAGCACCGTCGTTGCGTCGAGGTGCGCGAAGGTCGTCGCAGGCGCGGGGTCGGTGAGATCGTCCGCGGGAACGTACACGGCTTGCACGGACGTGATCGAACCGCGCGTCGTCGACGTGATTCGTTCCTGCAGCGCGCCCATCTCCGTCGAGAGCGTGGGTTGGTAGCCGACGGCGCTCGGAATGCGCCCGAGCAGCGCGGACACTTCGGATCCCGCCTGCGTGAAGCGAAAGATGTTGTCGACGAACAGAAGAACGTCCTGACCTTCGTCGTCGCGGAAGTACTCCGCTTGCGTCAGTGCCGACAGTGCGACGCGCGCGCGTGCGCCGGGCGGCTCGTTCATCTGGCCGTACACGAGGGAGGTCTTCTGGATCACGGCCGTCTTGCCGTCGCCGAGTTTGGTCTCGGTCATTTCCAGGTACAGATCCGCGCCCTCACGCGTGCGCTCGCCGACGCCCGCGAACACCGACACACCGCCGTGGGCTTTGGCCACGTTGTTGATCAACTCCTGGATCAACACCGTCTTGCCGACGCCGGCGCCGCCGAACAGCCCGATCTTTCCACCTTTGCGATACGGCGCAAGCAAGTCGATCACCTTGATGCCGGTGATGAACACTTCGACCTTGTTGCTCTGCTCGACGAACTTCGGTGGATCGCGATGGATCGGCGCGAACTTCTTCGCGTTCACCGGCGGTCCACCGTCCACGGGCTCGCCCACGACGTTCAGAATGCGCCCGAGCGTTTCGGGACCGACGGGCATCGTGATCGGCGCGCCGGTGTTCGAGACTTCCTGCCCGCGCACGAGACCGTCGGTCGAGTCCATCGCGATGGTTCGCACGGTGTTCTCGCCGAGATGCTGCGAAACTTCCGTGACGAGATTCCACGGCGTGTCGTTGATCGACTTGTTCGTGACACGGAGGGCCGTGTAGATCGCCGGCAGTTGGCCCGCCGGAAACTCGACGTCGATGACGGGGCCGATGATCTGACGAATCTTGCCGCGGGCGAGTTCGGGCATTTCACATTCCTCTCGATCGTCTTCGACGCGTCGCTCGGCACGGGAGCTAGGGCTCGCACGACGGCCGGTCAACGATGGCGGGGCGCATAACACGCGCCGCGCATCTCGCGCAATCGTTGTTGACCAGGGCCATGGATGCCCCGGCAACCGCTGGACGGTGCAGCGCACCCGCGACATGCCACTCGAAACGCCACGTCGTAGAGCTTCGGATCGCCGTCGCGCTGGGCACCCATGATCGAAATCAAGTGCACCCGCAGGTCCGGAGGACCTTTCCGACGCTGCCGTGGCATTCATGCCACGGGGGCGCAATCAGCTCGCGATGCGCAGTGGGCCGTCGTTGGCGCTTCGAGTCTCGAGTGCCGACAGGCCCAGAGCACGCCACATCAGAACGTCGCCGTAGTCGTACACTTCGATCCAGCCACTCGTTGCGCCCAAGTCCTGCGCGCCGCGAGTCCAGAGATCCAACACCATTTCGCCGCCGCCTGGAACTTCGACCTTCACGCGATCGACGCCGGGTCGATCCCGCAGTCGTCCGGGCATCGACGCGTGGTGGTTTCGCACCACACGAACGATTCGGCACGCCATGCGTGCGCCCAGCGCAATGATGGGTCGGCGTTCTTCCATGACAGTCCTTCGGACACCGCGTCGTGCGAGTCGCTTGGGACTCGCGCTAGACAACACCACACAGCTTAGTATCCGTCGGGCGCGGCGCAACCTTCCCCACGCGATTTCCCCGACAAATCTCAGCCCTGTGGACGTGCGGCGCCGGAATCCTGAGGAGTGCTCGCACGCTGCAGCGCGCGATCGATGCTGGCACGAAGCGTCGGCCCGTCGATCAATCCCTCGACGCGCTCGTCGCCGATGAAAATCGTCGGCAGCGCCGAGACGTTTGCCTGTCTCGCATCGTCGCGATCGTGGTCCAGCCGCGCCGTCACGCGCCCCGAGCTGAGACATTCGCGGTACGCCGTCATGTCGAGCCCGATGCGTTCGGCCGTGTGTTCGCAACCTGACGCAGACAATTCCTCGCTGCGAAACAGTGCGTCGGCCATCGGCTCGAGTCGCCCCTGCTCCTCGGCACAACACGCTGCGCGCGCGGCGGGCTCGGCGTTCACGTGGAAACTCAGCGGCATGTGTCGCCGCACGAGGCGCACGCGCGCGCCGTACGACGGAAGCACTTCGCTCATCGCCGTGTGTTGTCGGCGACAGTACGGGCACTCGAAGTCCGCGAACTCGACGATGGTTGCAACGCCGGGTCGCTGCTCGCGGGCGATGACGTCGGGCAAACGCTGAACGCGCTCCGGGACGGGCGGTGCAAGCCGACGTGTCGATGCCCACCCGACGGACGCCACCATCGAGAGCACCGCGAGCCCGCCGAACAGCGCCTTGCGACGCACCGTGAATTCCACATCGCCGCCGCGCGAGAGTACCGCCGCGACGCCGGCGACGATCCCCGACGTGTCTGCCACGACGCAGTACGGGCAGATCGCGTGGCAACCAATTTTCTGCAGCGCGAGCAGCGCGACGCCGGTCACCGCGGCAAGCGCGCCGGCCGGTGCGAGAAGGGTGCGCGCACGCGGATGCGACGTGAGCGTGAGCGCGAGAAGCCCCGCGAACGCGATCGTGCCGATGACAGGCCACGAGACGCCGGCAACGCTCGAGAGCCGGCACATCTGGATCGTGTGGCAGCCGCCGCCCGGACCGCACACGCTGAGCGACGGCGGAAGCGCGTACTGCGTCACGAGCCAGACGCTCGTCGCGAACCCGACGAGGGCCGCGGCCTGGGCGACGAGCTGTGCGATTCGACGATTCATGAACGCTCCTGCCGACGCGAACCCACCGCCCGCGCTCCGCATTCCGGCCGCGAAACGTTACCCCAGCCGCTGCGGGACGTCCCGCACGAAGCGAGCGCTTTGCCACGCGCGTTGACAGCGCCACACGCCGGGCGATACGCACAGTCCGTGGTGTGCTGCGCGAGGCGGATTTGCCGGTGAGTGGCGACACGCCGCGCGCCGAGTCTTGCGCACGGTGCGGGACGGTCGTCGGCGACGATGCCGCGCGGTTCTGTGCAAACTGCGGCGCGGCGCTTGCGGATCGTGCGATCGAGGATTCGCTCGTCGGACGCACCGTGCTCGGGCGCTATCGCATCGATCGAGTCATCGGCGAGGGCGGCATGGGTCGCGTGTACGTCGCGACGCAGACGATCGGGGACAGCACGCGACAGGTCGCGGTCAAGGCCATCATCCCGTCGCTTGCGCGGGATCCATCGCTCGCGCCGAGATTTCGCCGCGAGGCGGGCACGATCGTCAAGCTCACGCACCCGAGCACGGTGCGGCTCTACGACTTCGGGGAAGAAGACGGCCGGTTTCTCCTGGTGATGGAGTACGTCGCGGGCCGGCGGCTTGCGGACGACCTGGCAAACGGGCCGCTCCCACTCGCACGCGTCGTTCCCATCGTGCTGCAGATCGCGGGATCGCTCGACGACGCACACGCGCAAGGTGTGATCCATCGCGACCTCAAGCCCGAGAACATCATTCTCACGGCGGACGCCTCCGGCGCGCAGCTCGTGAAGGTCGTCGACTTCGGGATCGCGAAGCAAATCGATGCGCCCGTGGACGAACCCGCGATCACCGCGCGCGGAATGCTGCTCGGCACGCCCGCGTACATGTCTCCCGAGCAATGTCTCGGTGTGCCGGTCGACGCGCGGAGCGACGTGTACGCACTCGGAGTGCTCACGTACCGAATGCTCGCGGGCGCGCTCCCGTGGGAGGGACGCAACGTCTACGAGTGGATCTCGCGGCATGTGCGCGAACCGCCTGCTCCTCTTGGCCAACTCGTCCCCGGACTTCCCGGCCGCGTCGTGCGCGCCGTGCATCGCGCGTTGTCCAAGTCTCCCGAGGATCGTCCCGCGTCGGCGGGTGAGTTCGCACGCGAACTGGTGGGCCTGGGCCCCGGCGCGGATCTGTGGACCGCCGTCGCGGACGGATCGCTCCCGGTGTTCGCCGACACGCCGTCGCTGACGCCGCCGCGCGTGACGCGCTCGACGCTCCCCGAGCGGATGCCGGCGCGGACCTCCACGCGTCGCTTCGTGCTCTACTTCGCGCTCGTGTTCATCGTCGCGGCGGCAGGAGCGTTTGGACTCGTCGCGTGGTGGAGCCGTCCGATGCGCCGAGCGGCGTGGACTTCGCACGGTGGACCCGACGCCGGGCGCGTCGACGCTGCGACACCGATCGACGTTGCGGTGGTGATCGACAGCGCTGCGAGCATCGACGCGGAAGACCCGCACCCGAATTGGCCGCGCGCGAATCGGGTGTTGATGGACGGACTCGAACACATCGCGCGCGGGGAGATCGAGGGCGCGATCGCCGCGCTCGACGAGGCGCAATCGCTCGTCGGCCCGACGTCCCCGAAGCTGTGGAGCCTGCGCAACCAGACGTCCGCGCGCGGTGCCGCGCTGATCCAGTCGACCTTGCGTGCGCGTCGTTGCGCAGCGGCGCGTGCGCTCGCAGTCCGGCTCCGTCGCGTCGGCGCGGAGGGAACCGTGTACACGCTGTTCGGCGCGCGCTGCACGCCGCCGTGAACGCGGCGAACGCCTAGCTGCGGCCGAACGTGCGCGTCACGCGTCGCGGCTCGATGGCGCGGTTCGCTTCGGACGGGCGCTCGATCATCGAGGACGACGGTCGGCGCTGCGGCCCCGATTCGGCTGGCCACGGATTCGACCCCGGCAGGTCGATGCGATCGACGCGGGCCACGCCTTCGACCAGCACACGCACTTCGACGGGCTCTCCCGATCCGGCCGCGATGGCGAGGCGCGCACGAACGCGACCGTCGCGTCCCTCGCTCAGCTCGATCGCGATGCCCTCGATCTCGCGGTGCGCCCGCGCCGACTTCGCCGGGTCGTCGAGCAACACGCGGACTGCACGACGAAACGCAGACGCTTCGGTAAGCGTACCGAGAATCTCCGAACGCAGTGCGCGGGCAGCAACGGCCATCTCGCGACCGCCATACCATGTGATTCACAAAACGAGAAGAGCCGGGAACCGGAGGACACCCCAGACATTGGAAAATATCCCGCCGACACGTAGGTGACGCGGTACAGTGCCGCGATGCGTCGCGAGATCGTTGCAGGCGCGTGGCTGTGGACGTGCCGCGCGGGTTTCGAAGGCACGCTCGTCGAAGAAATCCGCGCGCGCTGGGTGCGCTCGGACGTGCAAGAATTCGCCCCAGCACTCGTCCTCGGGGAGCGCGCGGCCGCGCGGGCGATCGCTGCGCCGGTGCCCGTATTTGCACGGCAGGGCTTCGTCGTGACCGACGTGATCGACGAGCGCCGTCCCGCAGAACTCGCGAGGCGAGTCTCCCAATCGCTGCGCGAGAGTTTCCGCACACTCCCACCGAACGCGCCGTGGATGCTCCACGTGTTCGTGCCCGATGCCGACGACACGAACCGCATGGCCGCCGTGGCCGAGACGCTCCGCAAGTCGATCGAGCTCGCCGCACCGACGGTGGACGCGACGTGGGCCGATCGGCGATCCGCGCGTTGGTCGGACGTGCGCAACCAGGGAGGGCTGCTCGCGCAAGCGTGTCTCGTGTCGCACGGACGCGTCGCGATCGGCGTGGGACCCGCCGTCGATGCGCTATCGGGACATCCCGGCGGACGCGCGAGAATGCGTGTGTCGGACGAAGCTCCGTCGCGCGCCGCGATGAAGTTGGCCGAAGCGATCGACTGGCTGGGAACGGGGCCTGCACCGGGAGATCGCTGCGTCGATCTCGGCGCGGCGCCGGGTGGCTGGTCGTACATCGCACTCGAGCGCGGTGCGCAAGTGGTCGGCGTAGACCCGGGCGCGATGGCCGACGTGATCACGTCGCACCGAGGGTACCGTCACGTGCGCGGCAGCGCGTTCGACTTCGAGCCCGACGCACCCGTCGACTGGTTGCTGTGCGACATGGTCTGGCGGCCACTGGAAGTCGCCGGGCTCTTGGGCAAGTGGGCGCGGCGCGGCTGGGCGCGGATGCTCATCGCCAACGTGAAGCTGCCGATGAAGAGCAAAGTCGAGTTCGTCGACCGCATCGCGTCGACGTTGCGCAGCGGCGGATGGTCCGACGTGCGAATGCGGCAGCTCTATCACGACCGCGAAGAAGTCACTGTGGCAGCGTTTCGGAAGTGAGTGCCACCGCGTGCGCGCGCCGGGGGCTCGGTGCTAGGCTCCGCGCCCATGAGTTCCTTCCGGAGATTCATTGGCACCGATCGCTACCTCACGAGCGACGCGCTCGAGTCCGCGGTCAACTGTGCGCTGGCGCTCGAACGACCGCTGCTCGTGAAGGGCGAGCCCGGGACCGGCAAGACGCTGCTCGCCGAAGCCATCGCGCAGTCGCTCCAGATTCCGTTGCTCACGTGGAACGTGAAGAGCACGACGCGCGCGCAGGACGGGCTCTACGTCTACGACACGGTGCAACGCTTGTACGACTCGCGGTTCGGCGACGGCGACGTCAAGGACATCAAGCGGTACATCAAGCTGGGTCCGCTCGGTCAGGCGTTCTCAGCAGACCATCGCGTCGTGTTGCTCATCGACGAAGTGGACAAGGCCGATCTCGAGTTTCCCAACGACCTGCTGCACGAACTCGATCGCATGCGCTTCCGCATCCTCGAGACCAACGAGGAGGTCGTCGCGCGCGAGCGGCCGATGGTGATCATCACCAGCAACAACGAGAAGGAACTGCCCGATGCGTTCCTGCGTCGCTGCGTGTTTCACTTCATCGATTTTCCCGCGGCGGAGTTCATGAAGCAGATCGTCGGCGTGCACCATCCGGGACTCGACCGCGCGCTCGTCGATCAGACGCTCGAAGTGTTCTACGAGATCCGCAACATGACACGGCTGCGCAAGCGCCCGTCGACCAGCGAGCTGATCGACTGGATCGCCGTGCTGAAGAAAGCCGGGCTGAACGAAGTGCGGCTCGAGCGCAATCTGCCGTTTCTCGGTGCGCTGTTGAAGAAAGAACAGGATCTCGCGGCCTACGCGGATCAGATCGCGGGCGGAAAGCGCTACCGTTCGTGACACCGGTGTCCTGACCCTGCAGTGCGGAGGTCGTCGCGATGTTCGTTCCGTTTCTGTACGAGCTGCGAAAACGAAAAGTCCCCGTCGGCACGCAAGAGGCCGTGGCACTCGCGAGCGCAATGGCCAAGGGCCTGCACGATTCGTCGCTCGACGGCTTCTACTACCTCGCGCGTGCGCTTCTCGTGCACTCCGAGGCACACCTCGACGAGTTCGACGTGGCGTTCAGCCAGCACTTCCGCGGCGTGTATGCCGACGCGAAATCCATCACCGACGAATTGCTCGAATGGTTGCGCGACCCGGTCAAGATGCGCGAGTTGTCCGAGGACGAGAAGGCGATGCTGGACTCGCTCGACCTCGAAGAGTTGCGAAAACAGTTCGAAGAGCGCTTGAAAGAACAACGCGAGCGTCACGACGGCGGCAATCGATGGATCGGCACGGGCGGCACGTCGCCGTTCGGCCGCGGGGGGTTCAATCCGCAGGGGATCAACGTCGGGGGTCCGTCGGGCGGGCGCAGCGCGCTGCAGTCGGCCGACGCGCGGACATACCGGCCGTACCGCGCGGACGTCGTGCTCGACGTTCGGCAGATCGAGGTGGCCCTGCGCAAGATGCGCGCGTTCGCGCGTGAGGGCATCGACGAGGAGCTTGACATCGACGCGACGATCGATGAGACGGCGCGCAACGCCGGCGACCTCGAAGTCGTCATGCGCCCGCTGCGGCGACCGAACACGCGCGTGATCCTGATGATGGACGTCGGCGGGTCGATGGATCCGTACGCGCAACTGATGTCACAGCTCTTCAGCGCCTCGAAGCGCGCGACGCACTGGAAGGAACTGCGCACCTACTACTTTCACAACTGCGTGTACGGCCGCGTGTACAAGACCGACGGCTTCCAGGATCCCGTCAACGTGCGCGACCTTCTGCACGAGTGCGGTCCGCACTACAAGTTGGTCATGGTCGGCGATGCGCTCATGGCGCCGTACGAATTGCTGGGAACGGGCGGTGCGACGGAGGACGAACGCGCGCCGGGGATTGCGTGGCTGATGCACATGCAAGAGCACTTCGAACGCTCGGTGTGGCTCAACCCCGAGAACCCGAACCACTGGCGCGGCACGACCATCGATGCGATCTCGGGCGTGTTTCCGATGTTTCCGCTCACGCTCGAGGGCCTGGGCGACGCGGTGGGACAACTCACGCGTGGACGCCGCAGTGCGAAGCGGTAATTCGTCACGGGGTCCGGGTTGGCCGGGGCATGAATGCCCCGGCAACATGGGGGAAGTGCTGCGCACTCGGGGTGCCATCGAGGGTCCGAAGGAGCTTCGCGGTGTTGCCGGGATTTTCGAGCTCCGGCTCCGGCGAGCGCGGTGGTTCGTCGCGGTGAGCTTCGCCGTGTGCGGTGGATGGCACAGCGCGGGGGCGCAGGTACCGAGTGCTGCGACGCGGGTTGCGACGCGATGGCCGCTGCACGTTCCCGCGCTGAGTGCGGTGATCGACGACCCGGGCGATGGTCGTGCGTGGACCGTGTCGACTCGCATCGACGCGGATGCTGTGACCATCACTGCGACGATTCCGGGTAACGGCCTCGCGGTGACGATGCGTCGCGTGCGCACGGGCGTGAGCAGTTGCCGCACGATGGTCGCGCAGTTGTTTCGCACACCCGCGGTCGAACCGTTCGTCGCAGCGCAACCCGACGTGTTCCGCGGACCGCCGTGGGAGAGCGAAGCGTTCCGGCAGAGCAGCGCAACGCACGATGGCGAGTTCGGCTGCTTGACGGCGGGTCCGATCGCGTGGCTCGGCAGCGTCGTCGCACAACCCCGGGCGGGCGTCGCACTCACGGACGCTGCAGCGTTCACGCGTGCACTCGGTCGCGCACTTCGCGCACTCGCGGGGCGCCCCGAATATCCCGCGCTTCTCGAGACCGCGGGACTGACCGTGAACGACCCGCGTGATCGCGCGGCGTGGACGTTCCTGGGTCGCAGCGCCGATCTCGGAATTGGCACCGACACGGTCGCATCGTCCGCGGGCGAACCCGGCGGCGTCACGTTGGCCGTCACCGTGCGTGCGGGAACGTGCGAGAGCGCGTGGAACGCAGTGCGACCGGCGCTCGCGTCGGAGGGCTCAGTCGTGGATCGCCCGGGATACGTTCCCAGTGGATTCGGCGCACGCATTCACCGCGTCGTCGTGCAAGACCGAATGCGCGAGTTCTATTGTGCGAGCGTGCCGCGCGGCGCGCTGATCGTTGGCAGTGTGTTTCGAGTGGACGATGCGGACGCGATGGATCGGATGACCGCCATGTTGCGCGCCGTGGTGGACGCGGCGGCGCGGGCGAGTGGCGCGGGGGGACCGGCGGATGCGGGCGTCGCGCGGTGAGGGAGCGCGGGGGGCGGTGGAGGAGAGGGATCAACAGGAAGGTGGGGAGACGGGAAGGTCGGAGAGAGGGGATGGGAATGGTTCGGAGGGGAAGGGATGGGAGGGGTTCGGAGGGGATGGGTGCGCATCGGGGCGAGTCGCGGTCGTCGTCGTCGTGCCGGTGCCCTGGTGTCATCGCGCGCGACGCGACAAAGACCGGATCTCGCTGTCGCATTGCGCGAAGCGGGAATGTGCTGATCCCTCCGCGCACTTCACCGCGCGCAAACGCCCGACGGCGGCGAGCTGCCGGCGCGCGCGCGGCACGTGCCACCCGTTGGACACATGTGAGTGCCGTCCATGCAGTTGATCGGTAGGCACGCGCCTGTGGAAAACGCGGTAGGCCGCGCTTCTACGGCAGGTTGGCGCGCACGGCGGTGTTCGAGCACGTGATCGAGGGGTTGCCCAGTGAGCCGCCGTCGTTGGTACCCCAGCACCATACAGACGAGTCGCGGAGTCGAGCGCATCCCGTCGGAATCAGAATCGTCGGGCCCACAAGCTCGACGACCGACGACACACCGACATCGAACCAATCAATATCTCTGACAGGTCCGCCGCAAGGCTCCGGAGGCACCGGCCAGTCACCCCAGTAGTACAGCCGCCCGTCGCTGCCGATCGCGGCATACTGCCAGACGGCGGCGGCGAGAGTTCGACGGGCAATCGTGCCGACGGGTGGACCGTCGCTCGTGAGGAATCGCGACGGACCGAGCATCGGCCCGGTGTCCGCTCCGGCGTCGTTCATCGACGGCTGCGTGGCGCAGCTCGCAATCGACGGGCCGAACGCTAGAGCGAAGACGATCGCGATTCGCTGTTGCGAACGCGATGCCGTGCTCGAGGTCACGCTAACTCCAGATTGATGTGTGCCGCGCATCGCATCCGTTCACACTTCGAATCGAGGATTCCACGTCGACTCGGAGCGCGCAACACACGCGGCCCGGCTCGAGCCGCGCTGTGGAGATGGTCGCGTGCTACGATCGCGCATGGTTGTTCGTGGGGCGGAAACGGACCGATCGCGTGCCCACTCACGGCCGCCGCGCAATCATTGGCATGCAGTCGCCGCGCTGAGTGCGCTGGGCGCCGGTCTCAGCGCGTGCGGATACGGTGGCGCCCGCGCCGACGGCGGCGTCGATGCGGTCGCCGATGCCTTTCGGCTCTGGCGCGGCGACCTGCCAGAAACGAATCCGACGTCACCCGATGCCCGAACGATTCTTCGGGCGTGCCTCCTCGCGGAGACGTGCCACACAACGCCCTACTGGTTCTACCGACCCGCCGATTGCTTCCTATTCGGGTACTACATTCTCGGCGGGGGGTTGTCGCCGCTGGACCGACAGCTTCTCGCTTGCGCCGAACACTTCACAGACTGTGCGGCGGGCCGTGCATGCGTTGCGCGCGGGTACGGGGCGGACTACTGCGCGGAGCATCCCGGAACGTCGTGCCACAACGACAACGTCGTGCGGTGCGACTCGACGTCCGCGCCGGCGGTGAGTGTCGACGACTGCCGGGCACGTGAAATGCGGTGCGCACTGTTGCCCGCGGACTCGACGCTGCAGGGCGAGTGCGTCGCGGACATCCAGTGCCGTTCGCCGTCCGTACAGTATTCCAGCTGGTGCGAAGGCGACCAGGTCGCGGCCTGTGCGTCGGACCGACGCCATACTCGGTTGACGAATTGCAACGACGTCCTCCCGGGCTCGGCGTGTCGCGAACGCAGTGGGCTGTTCGGGCCATCAGCGGGCTGCGAGCATGGCTCCCCGCAGTGCAATTGGAACGGCGCGATCTGTCAAGGCGGCATGTTGCAGGATTGCTTCATGGACAGGTTGTTCGTCACGGACTGCGCAAGGCGATTGGGTGGACCGTGCGTCGAGTACGGCGTCGAGAACGGCTCCAGGCGGGCCGCATGCGAGCCGCCGCCATCCCCGCTCTGCGAGCGAGGCTCGTGGTGTGAGGGCTCGACATTCGCGATGTGCTTCGAAGGCCGGGCGCTCCGCATGGACTGCCAGTCGTTGGGGTTTCGCACGTGCGAGCCCACCGGGCCACTCGACGCGCACTGTCTCGAGTAGCGGGCGAGGCCGGGCGCAACAAGCGGTGCCCCAGGCGTAAGTGCGCTACCTCGTCCCCGAGTTCCGCCCGCGGGCACGTCACGATCTACCGCACCTTCTTGTGCGCTGATTTCGCGGCGACCGCGGACCGCTGCTTGACCATCTCCTCGAACTGCCTGATCTGCACTTCGCGCTCGGGAAACCGCGCGCGGATCTCGACGACCCCGCCCAGCGCCTCGACGAACGCGTACAGCTTGCTCACGGTCATGTCGTCCTGCCGCTCGAGCTTGGACACGTAGCCTTGCGTAACTTCCAGCGCCTCTGCGACATCGTCCTGACTGAGATCCGCGACCTTCTGGCGCAGCTCCTGCAGCGTCATCTCGAGCAGTGCGCGCTTCGCCTCGTCCGAGTTGCGTGCCCTGCGCTCGGGCGACAGCTTGTTGCGTAGTTCCTGAAAGTTGCGGGCCATTTCACTTCTCCTCGGGGTCGCCACGAGAATCATCGAGGCGATCCAGATCGGCAAGGTGCTCGTCGTAGATCCGTTCGGCCATCGGTACCATTCGTTCGTAGAATCGGTCGTCACCAGTCTTGCATCCGCCGATCAGCAGAATCGCAGTTCGCCGCGGGTCGAACGCGTAGAAGACCCGGTACGGCTCGCCGCCAACTTGAACCCGCAACTCGCGCAGATTCCCGTGCCGCGAATTTCGGATGTCGGAACTGTGCGGGAACGGCAACGAGGGTCCTTTCGCTTCGAGCAACCGAACGCCGCGGTCGACGCCGTCCTGTACGACCTCGTCGAGTTCGGACCACCATCGCTCGAACTCGTCGGTGAATTCGACGACCCACGACATAACTGGATAGGAATATGACCCTGCAGGCATGATTCGTCAAGTTGTCCCCGCGCACCGGTTCCGCGTCGTCGACGTACGCCGTGGTGTCCAGCTTTGGATCAAGCTGCACAAAAAGAATTCCGGGCTGCCCACGGTGACCGATGTCGAATCGCTCGACGTGGCGTTGTGCTGGGGCTGGATCGATGCGATCCGCAAGCCTTTCGACGACAAGAGCTTCCTGCAGCGCTACACACCGCGCGGCAAGAAAAGCGTGTGGTCAACACGCAACCAAGGTCTGCTCGCCCGGCTGATCGAAGAGGGCCGCATGCAGCCCACCGGGCAAGCCGAGATCGACCGCGCCGAGGCACGCGACATCGCGCCCGCGAGCTGGAAGCGTGCGTAGGTCGCTTCATCGAGCGGCGCGCGTTACGAGCCTCATCTCGACGGCGTCGACCCTCGGCCTCCCCGCGCCAACAACGGCGCTCCGACCCGAAGCCTGTGGCCTGTGGCCTGAAGTCCTGGAACCTCGCGCGCCCCTCACCCATCCCGCACCAGCGACACCGCGAACACTGCGTTTCACCCCGCCGGACGCAACTGCACGACGACTTCGGTGCCGCGATCCGGCAGGCTCACGATGTGAACTTTCCCGCCCGCGGCTTCGACGAGACGTTTCACGATCATGAGCCCTAGCCCCGTGCCGCCGCGGTCCGCGCGGGAGGTCTCGAACGGTTCGAACACCGACGCAAGGCGACCCGGTTCAATGCCGATCCCGTTGTCGCGAACGCGGATCGCCACGGCGGCGTCGGCATCGTCGGTGCGTTCGCCGGTGATCAGCACGCGGCCTACGTCCGCGGAGTCCTCGGCAGCATGGCTCGCATTCTCGATCACGTTGAGCATCACTTGCATCAGTTCGCCGCGCGACATCGCCACACGCAGTCCCGGCTCGATTCGACGTTCGACCCGCACGCCGGCGCGACGCAGATTCGACCGCTGCATTCGCAAGACGTCGCTGACGACCGCGTCGACATCGCACTCGACTCCGAGCGCCATCCCGGGGGGGATCACGCTGTGTCGGACGCCCGTCAGGATCTGCGCGCAATGGGTGAGCGCTTCGGTGGCGTCGTGCAGCCGCGCAGCGAAGTCCGATTGGGCGGCCGGCGCAGTCGCACTCGATGCATGACGGGCGAGTGATTCGAGCGAGAGCATCGCGACGCCGACCAGGTTGCCCAGATCGTGGACGAGCGACGCCGTCCCCAGCGAAAATGCCGCTACGCGATTCGCCTCGGCGAGGATGCCCTGCTCCCCGGCGAGTTCGGACTCGTCCCGCAACGCGGCGGTGCGGTCCTCTGCGGCAAGCACGACACCGACGGATCCGGCGGTCGCCGCGGGAATCGTCGCAGCGAGAAATTCAACATCGCGCGCCGCACCGTCGATCGTCCACCGAATCGTCGCGCCGGCGGCCTGTGCGGTCCCCGCGGACCGGATCACCGTGTCCAGCATCGCGCGACCTTCGTGATCGAGGTGTCCGCCGATCGCGGCCCCCACGCGCACGCCCTCGCCGACGATGCGGCGGAACGCGCGGTTGTATCCGACGAGCAGTCCGTTCTCGTCGAGAACCGCGAGCGCCGTGGGACAATGCCCCAGAACCGCACGAATCCGCGCCTCGTCTTCGACGAGTCGAGCGCCACCTTCGCGCGCGAGCGTCATCTCGCTCGCATCGAGATCCTCCGCTCGCAGCCAACGCGTCAACGCCAGCCACGTGGCCTCGTCGTGCCGAGCGCTACGCGCCGTCCATTCGGACGCTTCGCCCCGTTCGGCTTGCGTCGTGTCGCCGACCATCGATCCCCCGTTCTCGCGCGCCGACCCATGTCGCCCGCGGTCCCGACGCTTGTACCGCAGTTGCGAGCGTAGCGGTTGACGCTCGGGTGTTCGAAGCGGACACTTCTGATCGTGCGGGCGTGCGATCACCCACGGACGCGTCCCGGAAGCTGGCGACGCGGGGGCGGCATGGTGGTGCTCCTGGCCGCAGCGTCGAGTGCTGCGTGCATCTACCGTGCGACGGAGGTGCGCGTCGTGCTGGGCACGAACGCTCCGATCGAGCGCACGCTGACCGTTCGCGCCACCGTGTACCGAACCGGGGCGATGGCCATCGAGGATCCGATCTCGACCCACACGTGGTTGCGCGGCGGCGCCGTGGGACGCGCGGTTCTGCCGGGCACGTTCACGGTCGTTCCCGGCTCCGGGAACCCGCGGAATCTTCCGACGACGCTCCAGATCGACGCGTCGCTCGAGGCGGGCAGCCCGACCGAGCCGCCGATCACATTTCGTCGCATCGTCCGGTTCGCGTTCGTTCCGAACACGCCGATGCGGCTGCCGATCTTTCTCGCGGTCGAGTGCGGCAATCCGAGTGCGGGTTGCACCACGGTCGATCGCGCGCACTGCACGGTCAGCGTGCGCTGTGAAGAGCAGAACGCGACGTGTGGCGACTTGGGCGAGTGCGTCAGCCGCGATGTGACCGTGTTGCCGCTCGACGGTGGCCCGATGGACGGCGGCCCGCTCGACGGCGGCCCGATGGACGCGAGCCGGAGTGACACCGGCGTGTGCACGGAGGGCGCGCCGGGATGTCCGCTTCCCGACGACGGTGTGCCTGGCCCGGATGGCGCCCCGTTCGATGGCGGAACCGATGCGACGCTGGTCGATGGCGGAGCCGACGCGCCGCTGGACACGGGGGGTACCGTCGGCGACGGATCACCGTGCCCGGGGGTGTGCACTCCGGGACAGACCGGTGGCTCGTGCGGCAACTGCGGGACGATGACCTGCGACTCGACGTGCCAGTGGATGTGCGCCGGCTCCGGCTGCCGACCCGGCGCGACCAGCGGAACGTGCGGCAACTGCGGGACGCGAACGTGCAACTCGAGTTGCAACTGGATCTGCGCGGGCACGGGTGCCTGCAGTCCCGGCGCAACGCGGGTCTCGGGCACGTGCTGCAGCGGCACGGTGTGCGCCACGCCAAACAACCAGACCTGCTCGTCGTCTTGTGCGTGGGTCAGCAGTTGCGGGCCGTGCATGCCGCCGTGTTGAGCGAGGGCGATGCCGCCCGCCAGCGTGCGTGGCGTCCGAGCGAAGCGAGGCCGCACTCCAAGCCAAAGCCCGGCCCGGAGACGCGCTCCGCGTTGAACGCGCCGGGCGGACGCGTTCCCGTCACGGCGGTTCACGGCCGCGACGACACGCTCCGACCCGTAGCCTGCAGTCCGAAGCCTGAAGCCCCGCGCCCTTCCACCGCGATCTCTCGGCGCCACAGCGCCGCGCTGTACACCCTCCCACGGCGCCGCTACGATTCCGGCGTGACGACTTCTGCCGAGTCGCGGATGACCCGCGCGGAGTACATCGCGTTCGAGCGAGCGAGCGACGTGCGCCACGAGTTTCTCGACGGCCTCGTGCATGCGATGGCGGGCGGGACACCCGAGCACGCGGCACTGAGCGCCGCGCTCGGGAGCGAACTGCGAACCGCGCTCGCGGGTCGGCCGTGCCGAGTGTATGGCTCCGACTTGCGCGTGCGCGTTCTTGCGACGGGACTGAGCACGTATCCGGATGCGACCGTCGTGTGCGGTCGCTTGGAGACCGACGCCGACGACGGCGACGCGTGCGTCAACCCGGTCGTTGTCGTCGAAGTCCTCAGTGAGTCGACCGAGGCGTCCGATCGCGGCGCAAAGGCGGCCCACTACCGGCGCATGCCATCGGTTCGCGAATACGTGTTCGTCTCGCAGCGTGAGCGGCTGATCGAGGTCTTCCGTCGCAACGACGCCGAGCGCTTCGAGTTGTTCGAGTTTCGCGCGGGCCAGCGGGCACAATTCGCATCGCTCGGCGTGGAAGTTGAAGTCGACGCCGTCTACTCGAATCCATTGGGTGCGTAGTTCAACCGACGCTCGCGTAGTCTCGCGTGGCGTCCGAGCGAAGCGAGGCCGCACTCCAAGCCAAAGCCCGGCCCGGAGACGCGTACGCGTCGAACGCGCCGGGCGTGCACCACGCGCCGGGCGGACGCGTTCCCGTCACGGCGATTCGCGGCCGCGAGGACACGCTCCGACCCGTAGCCTGCAGTCCGAAGCCTGAAGACTTGCACCCGCGTCACCCCTCCCCGACGACCTCCGCGACCACGACACAACACTCACCGCACCAGTGCCACTCCAACAGTTCGTCGTCGTCCAGCACGATTCCCACATCGAGATCCGACGGCATCGACGCCACCGTTCGCATCGAGCGCGTGCAGCGCGGACACGCGTGCGTGCCCGACGAGCCACCGATCCGGTACCGCGAGACACTCGCTGCGTCCCGCTCCGCGATCGTGATCGCCGCCGCGGGAAGCTCGGCCGCAATCGCGTGATTTCTACACGCCGCCGGCTGCGCGATGACGCTGAACGACGTCGCGTCGATTGCGTACGCCAACAGTGGAGCGCGCCACACGATGTCGCACGCGCGACAGAACAGCAGCTCGACGGGCGCAGGCGCGCGGTCGCCCAGGCCAACGCGCAAATCCGCGGACGCCAACGTGAGGATCGAGTCGAACGTCGCACCGCACGAACATTTCGGCAGCGCGCGCGCGGAGCGTCCACCGACGTGGTGCGCGAACGCGCTCGGCGCGGGTACGTCGTGCGAGCGCGAGCGCACGCGCGTGAACACGTCGCGGCCCGACGGCAACGCTTCGATCGCATCGACGTTTGCCGCGGACAACCACGTCGGCCCGAAGTGCGAGAGCACCGACCACGCGTCGAGCAGTTCGGTCGGACAGATGGCCAGCGGCGGCGGTCGCGCGCGGCTGGACAGCTCGCGAAAGCCACGCACGACCGCGAGTGCGTCGTCTCGAGTGAGCGTTCGCGCGGACGTCTCGTCGAGCCACGCGCGCCGCAGGAGGTCCACCCACGAGGCATCGAACGATTGCGCGACCAGGAACTTCGTCGCCGACTCGCACGCGAGCGCAACGACGCGTCGATCGCACAGAACGGGCGCGCGAAGCACCCACGGTCCGCCCGCGAGTGCGGAACTCGTGACGACCCCGACGTTCGCGCGCAGCGCCGCGCGATCGATCTCGTACGCGAAGCCGAGCGCACTCGAATCGGTCATGGCGTTCCCGGCGTGCCCGACCCGCCCGGCGTCCCGCCCGCGCTGCCTGCGACACCCGCGTCCGCGCGCCGCTGTGGGAGCCCGCGCATCGGCAGCACGAACGGCGCTTGTCCCACCAGGTGCACGCGCATGGTGTAGCCGCCTCCCGGGTTGTACGTGTAGCGAACTTGCCGACGTTGCGCGGGCAGCCACACGGCCGTGCCGACCGGCGTGACCTCGGGAAACATCCTGCGCGCGAGTGGAAATTCACGTTCGACCAGCGCAAGCAGTGGCGTGGCGTCGCGCGGCAGCGTCTCGCCCGCAACGCCCGCACCCGAGGGCAACGCGAGTGCCGCGGTCCCGGGACTCACGGTCACGCTCTGGCAGTTCGCGCGTGCGAGTGCGTGCGCGATCAGATCGGGCATCGCGCGGTCGGTCACCGCGAGCACGAGATATCCATCGCGATCGACGCAAGCGCCCCGCTGCACGGTCGCCCCGGGCGCCAGTCGCTCGACGGCGATCCCGTCGCCCGCCGTTCCGATCGTCCACCGCGGACCGGCCGCGCCCTCGCTCATCCCGATGCGCAGCTGCGCCTGCGACGCGAGCGCCCCCGACACGAACCGCGCCACGACGGCGCCCTCGGACTCCGGCGGCGCGAGTCGCACGCGACGCGCGTCGACGCGCACGAGGTTGACCCAACGATCGGGCGCGTGCTCGTCGGGACGGATGCGCGTTCGCGCGAGTGGCCACGGAAACGACCAGTCGCCGAGTCCCGCAACATGCCAGTCGCCCTCCCCCGCTTGCGGTGGCGCGAGGGTCGCGGCGAGCGCAGGCCCCGGCAACGTCGGACGCAACAGGAGATAGAAGAAATCGCGCGGATCGCGGCGGATGTATCGCGGCAGGGGTTCGCTCATGCGCCGAACGAGGCGTCGCGCGCGAAAGCGCAGATCGGGAAGGCCCGAGATGCTTCCCTCGGCTTCGTAGTTGGCGACGAGCGCGCGGCCGAGCGGACGCATTTCACTCGTGCGTTCCACGCGGTACATCTCGAAGCCGGTGTTGGCGCCGTTCATGTCCAGGTGCACACCGTAGCGGCAGCGCGCGCCGAGCATCGCGTCGGCGAGTCCCTGCGGCGTGAGGGCGTGGCCCCAGAAGTAGCCGACGAAACCTTCGCGCGTCATGCAGATGCCCGAGCGCGCAGTGTCTTGGTCGTCTTGGTTCGAACGTCCCCAGATCCCGCCCCAGAACCTGCGATTCCATGGATTGAACACGCCTTCGTCGATCATCGGAGTGAGGTTTTGTCGGAACTCGACGATGTCGTCGGGAATGCCGCGCAGCGTCGGCGGCCACGTTCCGAATCCCGTGTTGCCGTCGGCGAGCAAGGCAATCGTCGCGGCGTAGGGCTTGGCGGGGAGCAGCACCGTTCCCTCGCCGTACACGCCAAACTCACCGTGAATCGCTTGAAACGCGCCGTTGAACCCGCCCACCAATCGCGACATGGTCGCCGCGTCGCGCGGAATCGCTCCGGTGCCCGTCTCGCCCGTCGCGCCCATCGGCTCTTCGGACCCCGGTGCAACGTGCAACTCGACTTGCCGCGGATCCCACAGTGCGATGTACACGCGCGAGTCGCGTCGCAGCGGGTCGGTGCGCACGAACGTCACCGCCATGGGCGCGGGCGCGTGCGGATTGCGCTGCACGAATGGATCGTCGCCATCGCCGAGCGGCGCCCACTCGCCCTCGTGCGCGAGCACGGGTTGGACCGTGCCGTGAATCGCCGCAGGAGGCCATCCCACGACGCGTCCTTCGAGCGCCTCACCGTTTCGCGCGTGCAGGATGTCCGCGAGATCTTCGACGACGTCCCGCTGCGTCGTGTCGCCCAGCGCCGCCGTGCGAGCGCGCGCGACGACGTGTTGCGCACGCGACGCCCAGTGTTCCGCCCACGCGATGGGCGACGACCCGATCCACGGAATGCGTCGCACGACGTCGACCGCCCACGTGATCCAGTTGTCGGGCGGTGCGGACTGATGCTCGCGCTCTTCGAGTCCGTCCGCGCCGTCGACGACGTGGTGCGAGCGCAGGTCGACCGACATTGCGCGTCCGTCGCCACGCGCGACGAGCGAGTTGCCGACGAACGCAAGCCGCAGGTCCGCGACAGGTCGCGCGAGTTGAAAGCGTTCAGAACCGTAGCCGCGCGCCCGGCCCGTCTGCTGCCATCGCGTGACCGCCAGTCGCAACCGTGCGGCACGATCGGCGCCCGGATCGCCGGGCTCACCGCGCGTGTCCAGCAACGTGAACGCCACCGCGCGTCCACCCGCGCGCGTCACGTAGGCAGCGTACGGGCTGCGCACCACGAGCGATGCCTCGTCACCGTCCGGTGACCGCGTGAGGTTCGACACATCCCGCAGCGCAATGATCCGATCGCCGCCGCCCGTGCGCGCCGTCGCGACGTACACATCCGACGCCCCCCCCCGCGTTCGCGCCAACATCAGCGCACGCCGCGATCGCACCCCCGGCGCATCCACCCACGCGACGCTTCCCGCGATCACCTCGAGCCCGCGCCTGCGCAGAACCGCATCGATGGTCCGCCATTCGCTCCCGCGCGCCGCCAACACCGCACCCACCAACGCACACGCGGCGCCCGCACGCGCGACCGCATTCCACGACGTCGCTCCGCCCTTCGCCACCGCGCCACTCATCGTGGACCGTTGCAAAGCCGCTGCGCCGGCAGTACCACCACCGCTGCAATCCCCCACGTCGAGGAACCCCCATGGCCTACACCGACCGCGTCAAGCAGATCCTGAGCTGGTACGGATCCGACAATCCAGGCGTCCGCGCGAACATCGCACGATTGCTCAACCACGGCGCGCTCGCGGGCACCGGGAAGATGGTGATTCTGCCGGTGGACCAGGGATTCGAGCACGGCCCGGCGCGATCGTTCGCGCCCAACCCCGACGGATACGACCCCGACTACCATCCGCAGCTCGCGGTCGATTCGGGATGCAACGCGTACGCGGCGCCCATCGGCTTTCTCGAAGCCGTCGCCGATCGATACGCAGGCCAGATTCCGCTGATTCTGAAGCTGAACAATTCCGACTCGCTCACCAAGACGAACGCGCCGTGCAGCGCGCTCACGGGGAGTGTCGAGGACGCGCTGCGACTTGGGTGCGTTGCGATCGGATACACGATTTACCCTGGTTCGGGCGCGCGGAATACGATGCTGCAAGACCTACGAGACCTGACGATCGAAGCCAAGCGCAAGGGCCTGCCCGTGGTGACGTGGTCGTACCCGCGAGGCGAGGGTCTGTCCAAGGAAGGCGAGACGGCCATCGACGTCGTTGCGTACGCAGCGCACATGGCCGCGCAGATGGGATCGCACATCATCAAGGTCAAACCCCCGAAGGCGAACATCGAGCAGGGCGACGCGAAGAAGGCGTTCGAGAAGGCCGGGATCAAGATCGACACGCTGGCCGATCGCGTCCGCGAGGTCGTTCGAAGCTCGTTCGCGGGCAAGCGGATCGTGATCTTCTCGGGAGGCGAGGCCAAGGGGACCGACGAGATTCTCGCCGAGGTCGCGGAGATCGCGAAGGGCGGCGGTTTCGGGTCGATCATGGGGCGCAACTCGTTTCAGCGTCCCCGCGCGGAGGCCCTGAAGCTGCTCGCAGGCGTCATCGACGCGTTCAGGAAGCACTGACGTCAAGTTACCCTGCAGGGAAAGATTTACACCACGGCGGTCCCGCGGCATGCTCCACGTGTGGATCCACGCCATCGCAATGTGACGCACGATCCGGTCATTGCACTCGCCCGGGCGCTCCGGCGGCAGGAGTTTGTCCGCATTCTCCTTCGATCGTTCAGCGAGGCAATTCCGCCCGAGACGATGGACGGGTACGTGGTTCGGTTCGAAGGGGACGAGCAGCGGCCCACGCGGATCGTGGTATCTGCGTCGCCCCCCGGCACGCCGGACGCCACGGAGCGGCTGATCCGGGTGGACCGCGTTGCGATGGTGCACGCGATCGACCCGGACGAGTCGCGACCGTCCACCGATCGGCGGACGTTGCCAGCGCCGCCCGAGATCCCCGAACGCCCCTCGGCCGATCGGACGGTCCGGGTCGCGGCGGTGCAGCTCAAGAAACGCACGGACGAAGATTGACGGGCGGAGCTCGGGTGTCCTGACAAAAAATGACCTAATTTCCACCAAGTGACGTCCGCCCTCGCCCGCTACCTGCCCATCTTGAAAGTCAAACTCAACATCACTATACTTCGGATTGTTGCCTGGGACGTCGAACGGACACCACGCGAGACCCGGAGCCGAACGCATGTATGTCTGCATCTGCCGCGCCGTAACCCTCACCCGCGTCCGTGACACCATCTGCGGTGGCGCCGCCACGGTCGACGCGGTCGAGCGGAAGTGCGGGGCGGGCGGCGATTGCGGGACGTGCCGGGCGGAGATTCAGGGAATCATTCTCGAACACAAGAACAGCCCTTGCCAGAGCTGCCCGAACGCCGGCAGTGACAAGCTCGCCGCGCGTGCTGCATAAGTGGTTCTAGAGTTCCGCGCGTGCGGGACACTGTGAGGCCACATGAAGGGGAACGCGGAAGTCATTCAGATTCTCAACGAGGTCCTCACCTGGGAGTTGACCTCGGTCAATCAGTATTTCCTCGGGTCGAAGATCTGCGCGAACTGGGGCTACTTGCGCCTGCACGCGTATCTTCGCAAGGAATCAATCGACGAGATGAAGCACGCGGACGTTCTGATCGAGCGCGTGCTCTTTCTCGAAGGCCTGCCCAACGTGCAGAAACTCGAAAAGATTCAGATCGCGGACTCGGTGCCGGGGCAGCTGGCAGCGGACAAGCAGCTCGAGGATCACGCCATCGCGAGGCTGAACAAGGGCATCGCTCGGTGCCGCGAGCTGGCCGACGTCGGCAGCGCCGAGTTGCTCGAGCACATCCTCGTGTCCGAAGAAGCGCATCTCGACTGGATCGAGACGCAGCTCACGCTCATTCAGCAGATCGGCGAGGCGCACTACCTCGCGCAACAAGCGCGCGAGTAGGCCCTTGCGCGAAGGCCGCGCCGGTGTCACGAAACGGCGCATGGAAACGCGAATCGAGATCGAGGGGATGACCTGCGAACATTGCGTTCGGGCCGTGAAGAACGCGCTGCAGGCCGTTCCGCACGTCACCGACGCGCGCGTGCAGATCGGATCGGCGGTCGTCGTGACGGACGCGCCCGTGAGCGTGGACGCGTTACGAAGCGCCGTCGCGGAAGAGGGCTATCGAATCAAGCCGTGAACTGGCGAATCCCGCGAATTCGCGACGGTGTGACTTGTTCGGTTACGCTCTGCCGTTCTTCATGCCCGGTGCGCTGTCGATCCCTGTTCCCCCCGGACGAACGACCGGCCGCTCGGGACTCCTCCCGCGGCTCGGCGCGGGGCTCGCTGCGCTCGGGATCCTGTGCATTGCGCTGGCGGTGCTGCTCGTCGCGGCAGTGAATCGGTACGAGAAGACCGTTCAAGCGCTCAGTCACGACATGAACCTCGCACAGCACGCCCGGTCGCTCGGGGTCAGTGCGCGGGAGCAGTATATCCACGAAGCGCACGCGATCATTCTCCGCGATCGCTCGCACGCGACGCACTCCGGCTCGTGGGCCGACCGGTTCCGTCGCGAGGCCGTCACGCTCGCGGGCGAATTGCCGGAGGCCGAGCGACGCCGGCTCCGCGCGATCGTCCAGTCGAGCGCGTCGCTGGAGACGGTGTTCGCGACGCAAGTGTATCCGGCGGTCGAAGGCGGTGACCTGCATCTCGTGCGCGTAGCACACGAGCGAGCCGAATCGATCGTGGATGCCATGACCCTCGGCGCCGATGCGCTCGCGGAACAGTTCGAACGTCGTGCGCGCGAAGGCGGCGAACGCGCGCGGACGTACGCGCGGGGCGCATCGACTCTCGGGGCGGTGCTTGCGGGGCTCGCAGCGCTCCTCGCGCTCGCGATCGCTCGAAGCGTCTGGAACGCCGCCGGCCCTGCGCTGCGGCGCCTGGAACGAACCGCACGCAGCGTTGCGGCCGGGGACACGCGTGCGCGTGCCGGAAGCGACGGCCCGCGCGAGCTTGCGGTCGTGGGCGAAGCGTTCGACCAGATGCTTGATCGTCTCGCCGAGCGCGAGGCTGCATTGGTCGACGCCGAGCGACTGGCCACGGTCGGGAGGATCGCGGCGGGCGTTGCGCACGAGATCAACAACCCCATCGGCGTCATTCGCGGCTATTTGAAGACGATGCGCGCGGAGACGATGCCGCCACAGCTCGCGGAGGAACTCGCGATCCTCGACGAAGAAGCGCTCGCGTGCCAGCGCATCGCGGACGATCTGCTCACGTACGCGCGCGCGCCGTCACTCCAACGCGAGCGTGTCAGCGTACCGTCGCTCGTGCAGGACGTCGTGCAGCGGGTCCGCGCCGGTGGCGAGATCGGCGAGTGCGAAGTCCAATCGAGCGTCGAAGCCGCCGACGTCGAGCTGGACCCGCTTCGCGTTCGCCAGGTGTTGTCGAATCTACTCCGCAATGCCTCGCAATCAATGGACGCCCACGGAACGATCGACGTTTCCGGAGCGCGGTCGGGCGGGCAGTACAAACTGCGGATCGAAGACCGAGGGCGTGGCATCGCATTGCAGGTGCGAACGCTGCTGTTCGAACCGTTTGCAACCAACCGTGCCGATGGGCGCGGCCTGGGCCTCGCGGTGTGCAAACGCCTCGTCGAAGCGCACGGCGGCACGATCGTTTTTCGCGACCGCCCGGGCGGCGGAACCACGTTCGAAGTGAGCCTTCCCGTCGACGCGAGCGCCCAAGCGCAGGACGGTGCAGCATGAAACCGCTCGTGCTCGTGGTCGATGACAAAGCCAACTTCCTCAAGCTCATCGTGAAGATCCTCGGGACGTCGGCACGTGTCGTCACCGCGCGCGGCGTGCAAGAGGCCATCGCGGCGCTCGAACGTGAGCCGCCGAATGCCGTCGTGTGCGACCTGCGAATGCCGGACGGCGACGGTTTGGAAGTGCTCCGCGCTCTTCGCACGCACTCCAAGCATGTCCCGTTCATTCTCACGACCGCCTACGCAACGGTCCCGACCGCCGTGCAAGCGATGCGCGAGGGCGCGTACGACTACCTGACCAAGCCGTTCGACCCGGACGAGCTCCGCGCGCTGGTCGAACGTGCGCTCGCAGAGTCCGCCGTGCTCACGCCGTCCGATTCCAGCGCCACGCCACTCGCGAGCGCGGCGCTGACGAACGCCGTCGATCCCGCGCACGACGGCCATCGCGAGTCATTCGGCTCGTTGCTTGGATCGAGTCCGCCGATGCAGGACCTGTATCGCTTGATCGAGCGCGTGGCACCGACCGACGCGACCGTGTTGATCACGGGCGAGACCGGCGCAGGCAAGGAACTCGTGGCCCGGGAGATCCACGCGCGATCGACGCGGAGACACGCGCGGTTCGTCGCGCTCAATTGCGCCGCGCTCCCTCGTGCACTGCTCGAGAGCGAACTGTTCGGATACGCGCGGGGCACGTTCACGGGGGCCACCACCGATCGCGCGGGGCTGTTCGAGGAGGCGTCCGGAGGCACGCTGTTTCTCGACGAAATCGGCGAGCTCCGGCCGTCGCTTCAAGCCAAGCTCACTCGCGCGCTCGAAGAGCGCGCCGTGCGTCGCATCGGGGAGTCCCGCGAGCGAAAAGTCGACGTGCGGCTGATCGCGGCCACGCACCGCGACGTACCGGGCATGGTGCGTGCGGGATCGTTCCGCGAGGATCTTTGGTACCGTCTGAACGTGTGCATCGTCCACGTCCCGGCGTTGCGCGACCGGACCAGTGACATTCCGCAGATCGCTCGACACTTCTTGTCGACCCGCGCGCCCGACGGCCCGCGCTCGTTCGCACCGGCAACGCTCGCTGCGCTCAGGACGCACCGCTGGCCGGGAAACGTGCGCGAGCTTCGCAGCGTCGTCGAGCGTGCGTCGATCCTCGCGAACGGCACGACGATCGACGTCTCTGCGCTGCCGCCCGAGGTCGTCGGCGGCGAGACGGCGCCATTTCGGGGCCGAACGCCGAGCGATCTCGCGGCCAAGACGTACCGCGAAGTCGCCGACCTCGCGCGCGACGAAGCCACCAAAGCGTATCTCGAAGCCGTGCTCGACCGATTCCAGGGAAACGTCACTGCCGCAGCGCAGCACGCCGGAATCGAGCGCGAGAGCTTCCATCGCCTGATGCGGCGTCACGGATTGCAGGCGCGACGTGTTCGGTCCGACGGGACGAACACACGTGAAGCCGAGCACGACGGAGCCGAGAACGACGAATCTGAGAACGAGGAGGAGACGGAATGACCGGACCGAAACGATTTGCGCGTGCATGCACTGCGCTTGCGGTCTCGTGCGTGGCAGTCCCGTGCGCACTCGCCGCGCTCGGAGGCGCGCTGCTTCCCGCGTGCCGCCGAAACACCGCGAGCCCAGGCCCGTCAGGTGGCGCGCCGACTCGCCCGCGGGCCCACATGGATCACGACCCGCGACACGGTGGAATGTTGCTGATGTCCGGCGACCAGCACGTGGAGATCGTGGTCGAACCGACGGGCGACGTGCGGGTGTTCGTCAGCGATGCATTCCGCGCGGAAATGAACCCGACGGAGGTCACCGGTGTGGCCGTTCGACGCGGACCCGACGGGACGACGTCGCGGATCGAGCTTCACGCGGACGCGGCATCGGGCGCTGTCGTCGGACGCGGCGCGCCGCCCGAAGGTCCGTTCACGACGTACGATCTGGACCTCCACTGGCGGACCACGCCGGTCCGCAGCAGCGTTCAGATCATGGCCGGCGGAACCGCTGCGACGATCGCCGCCGCTGGCGGGACGAGCGCACACGATCACGCGGGGCATGATCACGGCGCACACGAGCACACGGGCACACACGAACACACGGCGGTCCACGGCGGAAGCGTCGTGAGTGCCGGCGACGGACACGTCGAAGTGCGGATGGACGCGTCGGGTCGGCTCACGCTCTGGTCCCTCGATGCCAACGGCACGGCTCGCACGGCACGCGGAGCGCAAGCGAGTGTGCGGCTGGCGCTGCCGGGAGCGGTGGACACGCCGCTCGCGTACGACGCAACGGCGGACGCGCTCGTGGTGCAAATGACCGCGCCGGCGGGTCGCGACTCGATCGTCGCGCTGGTTCGTTTCACGCCACCCAGCGCCGCGAGCGCAATCGACGTCCGAGTGCCGCTGACGATCGCTGCGAGCCCGGACGCGGCGAGGTAGACGGTCACAGCCCATGGCCTCTGGATCCTCCAATCGAAAGCGCGGCGCCGCACGCAATCGCACGGCCGAAGTGCGTACGGCGGAGATGATCGCGGCGTTCGCGGTGGGCTCCGGCAGCGACTCGTGGGTGATTGTCTACACCCCGAGTGCGGCGGCCGTGGGGCAGCGCACGGTGTTGGATCCCGAGAAGAGCGTCTACGTCGTCGGGCGGAGCAGTCAGTGCGACATCGTGGCCGACAGCAGCGCCGCGTCGCGGCAGCACGCGCGCGTCGAGCGGCGCGGCAACGCGTGGTGGCTGGTGGATCTGAAGAGCCTCAACGGCACGTACGTCAACGACCATCGCGCGTCGGAACACGCGCTCGCCAATGGTGATCGCGTGCACATCGGGGACGTGATTTTCAAGCACTTGAGCGGGGACGACGTCGAGGCCGCCTACCTCGAGGCATTGCGCACGGCGCTCGTCGTGGACGGATTGACCCAGGCGAGCAACGATCGCGCGTTCCGCCAGGCGCTCGACGTGGAGGTCGAACGCGCCGCGCAATCGGGCGCGCCGCTCAGCCTCGCGCTGGCGGACGTCGATTACTTCAAGCGCGTCAACGACGAGCACGGGCACCCGAGCGGCGATCGCGTGCTGCGCGAGTTCGTACGGGTCGTGCGGGCGGCCGTCCCGGACTTCGTCGCGATCGGCAGGGTGGGCGGCGAAGAGTTCGGTTTCCTGATGCCGGGCGTCCGACTCGCGACGGCGGCGCAGATCGCCGAGCGCGCGCGCGCCGCGGTCGAGACGCACGAGTTCCACACGGGAAACGTCCCGCTGCGCGTGACCGCTTCGTTCGGCGTCGCGCAGGCCGGCGGCAGAGACGACACGTCGGCCGTTCTGTTCGCAGCGGCCGATCGGCGGCTGTACGCATCGAAGTCGGGCGGGCGAAACCGCGTCACGTCGACTTGAAGCGTCCCACGGCCCCCGAGCGCTTCTCGACCGTGGGCCACGATCCGGCGTACGATCGACCGTCTTTCGTCCCGCGAGGAATGCGCCCATGAGAATTTCGATTGCGACCGCCGCCGTGCTCGGCGTCTTGATGTTCGGATGCTCGTCGGAAGAAGGCCCGTTCCGCGACGCCCGGGGCGGTGATGGCTCGGTGGACGACGGCTCGATGACGCTTCCCGACGGGGCGATCGTTCCGAGGGACGTCGCAAGTTTCGACACGCCCGACCCGCTGCTCAATCCCGACTCGGCGTGCGCGACGCAGATGTCGGGCACCCAGCGGCTGCCGATGAACCTGCTGATCGTTCTCGATCGGTCGGGATCGATGGCCGACGGCGGCCCACCGTCGAAGTGGACGTCCGCGGTGAACGGAATCAACCGAGTGATCGACGCGCTCAGCGACGACACGCGGGTCGGGCTTCTCTTGTTTCCAGCACGGAGCAACCCCGACGTAGAAGCGTCGTACCGCGCGGCGGTGGTCGACGTAGGTCCGCTTTCGACCACGCGCACGATGATTCGCTCGACGCTCACCGGTACGTCCCCGGCGGGCGGAACTCCGATGGCGTGTGCGATGCCCGGCGCGGTGAGCTATCTCGCGGCGCTCGCGGCGCTCGAAGGCTCCCGGAACATCGTGCTGATCACCGACGGCGAGCCGTCGTTCGAGTGCTCGGGTCTCATGTGCGGACTCTTCGACATCATGTGCTTGCTCAGCGCGACGCAGGCGGCCATGACTCGAATTCAAGTCGCGGTTGCTGGCGCCGCGCGGATGTCCCCGCCGATTCGGACGTTCGTGATCGGAACGCCGGAAGCCAATGCATCGTTTCTCACGAACCTTGCGATCAACGGCAACACGCGGCGGATGCCCGGGTGCGAGTCGGGCAACACGTGCCACTATTCTCTCGGCAGCGCCTCGTTCGAGCGCGACCTGAATGCGGCGCTCGACGAGATCCGCGGACGTGCGGCCACGTGCGAATTCCGAATCATGATCGACCTCGCGCGCGTCGATGCAAACCTGGTCAACGTCCGGTTCACGCCGGCCGGCGGCACGTCGCGCATCATTCCACGCGACACCCGGCACCTCGACGGCTGGGACTATTCGGCAGACATGCGATCCGTCATTCTGTACGGCCCGTCTTGCGACCAGATTCGAACCGACATGGCCAACGGCCAGGTTCAGATCATCTTCGGCTGTCCCACGGTCGTTCCGGGCTGAAACGACCCGGGAATCCAGCTGAAATCGCAATTCCGCTTGCCATCATGAGAATAGTTCCCAATATTATCATTCGGTGCCCGCCCCCGATCCGATGACCCTTCCGCTCGAACGACTCGCCCCCGGCGGCGACGCGATTGTCGAACGGCTGAGCGTGCCCGCACACGACGCCGAGTGGCTGCGCGCTGTGGGATTTTTCGAAGGCCAACGCGTGCGGGTTCTTCGTCGCGCGCCATGGGGTGGACCGATCCACGTTCGGCTCGGCCACGACGGTGAGTTCGCCGTCGACCGTACGCTCGCGCGCGAGATCGACGTGCGCGCGCAGGCCGTCGGGAACGACGATGACTGAACCGGCGTCCTGCCACGACGACGCAACCGGCCCGCCCCCGCCCGCCACCGACACCGTCGTCATCGCGCTCGTGGGTCGACCGAATTCCGGCAAATCGTCGCTCTACAACCGCGTGACGGGCGGACACGCGCGTGTCGGCAACTTCCCCGGTATCACCGTCGACGTGCTCGAAGCCGCGGTGGACGTGGCGTCGTTCGGCCGGGTCGCGTTCGTGGATCTGCCCGGCGTGTACTCGCTGGAGAACGCGCGCGACCCCGCGACCGACGAAGGGATCACGCGTGCGTTCCTCGATCGCGTCGCGGCCGAGAAGCGCGACGTGCTGATCGTTCAAGTCGTCGACGCGACACAACTCGCGCTCGGATTGCGTCTCACCGAGGAAATCCTGCGTCGTCCGGAACGCGCGCTGATCGCCGTCACACAATGCGACCTTCTCGCCGCACGCGGTCAGGAACTCGACGCGCCCGCGCTCGAAGGACGACTCGGCGTTCCGGTCGTCGCCGTCAGCGCGCGGGATCCGGGGTCGCGCGACGTGATCTTGGCGGCCGTCGCGAACGAGCTTCGGCGTACCGACGCCAAGCGCCGGCCTTCACCCGAGCGACTCGACACAGAATCGATCGCCACCGACGTCCTTCGCGACTGCGACACCGTCGATGCTCGCGCGCGCGCAGCCCGCAAACGCACGGCGCGCGTGGACCGATGGCTGCTGCACCCCGTGCTCGGCATCGTCGTGTTCGCAGCGATCATGACGGCGGTCTTCGCGGCCGTATTCGTGATCTCGGATCCCGTCACGAACCTGCTCGACTCGATCGTTCGGCGAACCACGTGGTTTCTCGCGGCGCGTTGGGGGCACGGACTGTGGGTGTCGTTCCTCGGCGCGGGCATTCTTGGCGGCGCCGGGACGGTTCTCGCGTTCTTGCCGCAGATCGTGATCCTCACCGTCGCGATGGAATTGCTGGAAGCGTCGGGATACCTTTCGCGCGGCGCGTTCATCGTCGATCGACTGCTCCGTGTCGTCGGCCTCGGCGGGCGCGCGTTCATGCCAATGCTCACCGCCCACGCGTGCGCCGTGCCGGCGATCGCGGCGACGCGAATCATGCGCGAACCGCGCGAGCGGCTCGCAACGATCCTCGTGTTGCCACTGATGACATGCTCCGCGCGAATTCCCGTGTACAGCTTGTTGATCTCCGCGTTCTTCTCGCGACACTCCGTCTGGACGCGCGGACTGATCTTCGTGAGCCTGTACGCGCTCGGCGTGGCGCTCGGATTGATCGCTGCGATGGTCATTCGCCGCACGGTCGCGCGTGGCCGTCGGCTTCCGTTGCTCCTCGAAATGCCGGCGTACCGACTTCCGGAGGCAGCATTGGTCTGGCTTTCGACACGCCGCGCCGCGTGGCGGTTCGTGCGTGACGTTGGAACGAACATCCTGCTGGCCTCGGCCGTCCTATGGGTACTGCTCACCGTCCCGTTTCCGGGCCAGTCCGCGAGCACTGCGCCGACCGGCACGTCGCGCACGCCTGCGCTCGAGCGCAGCATCGCCGCGCGCATCGCTCGGTCGGCCGAGCCGGTCACCCGCGCGGCCGGGTTCGACTGGCGGATCAACGTCGGACTCATTGCGTCGTTCGGCGCGCGAGAACTCATGGTCGGCACCATGGGCATCATCTTCGGGATCGAGCACGCCAACGACAATGCAGCCCCCCTCGCTCAGCGCCTGCGAACCGCGCGCGGAGTCGATGGTCGGCCCATCTACTCCACGCGCACCGCGCTCGCGCTCATGGCGTTCTTCCTGCTCGCATGCCAGTGCATGAGCACCGTTGCCGCGATCCAGCGCGAGACAAAGTCCTGGCGGTGGCCAGCGTTCGTCCTCGTGTACACGTACGCGCTGGCGTACCTCGCCGCCGTGGCCACCTATCAACTGTCGGGTCGCCTCGGCGCGGCGTAAGTCCCTTCGGCGCCCGCCCATGACGAGCCCGGTGACACCAGCGACGCACGATCGTACTCTCACGCTCTCTGCCGATGGCCGCCCCCGAAACGAACGCGATGCAGGATTCCAACGCGCCGCGTAGACCCGCGAGCCAACCGCCCGCCAACGGCGAACTCGGCGAGATCCTCGGCGCGCTGCCGATGCTCGCACGCCTCGCGTGGTTCGCCGCGGGAGCCGTCGTCGCAGCGGCAGTGACCTTCCTGTCGTTCACTCACCCCTGGTCTCGTCCCCGCACGGACGATCGCGCGCTGCCCTACGAAGGCTTCCCGTTCGCGGACAACGCGGGCGTGTGCCAGGAGTGGGTCGCACTCGGCAGCTCGCTCCGGACGTCGCACGCCGATGCACGGGCGATCGTGCAACGGTTCATTTCTGCATTGCCCGCGGGCGTGCGCGCGGAGAACTTCCGGGTGGTTCGCGCGTTCGCGCCCGGCGACTTCTGGACGATCGCCGTGGACACACAGACCGGCGGCGGTGACGAAGCCCACGCGCGAGACATCGCCGTGGCGCTCAGCGCGTTGCCGGGGACGGGAGTTCGGTTCGAGCCAACGTTCTATTCTTCACGAAGACTGTACGAAACGGCGCACGTGCTCTGCATGCCGCGAGCAAATGTCGATGAGCACGGCGCGGCGGGAGAGCACACGCGATGAGTCACGGACTTCGACGCACGATCAAGCACGACGTCGTTCGCGCGTGGGCAGACGCCCGCGGCGGCGAACCGGCGCGGGTGCGGGGCACGACCGATGCACTCAAGATTCGAATCGGCGCTGCGGAAACGGGATACGAGTCCTTCGCGTGGAAGGACTGGTTGGCCGTGTTCGACGAGAAGGAACTCGCGTTCGTCTACGAGGATCCCGGATTCACGTACAAAGTGGTGCGACGCAACGGCCACGAGGACGGCGCGAAAACGGACGCCGCGGGCTGAGGGCGCGGAGGCGCGAGGCGCGGCCGACACGAGTCTCCGGGCTAGGAGTTGCCCGGGTTACCGCGGCGTGGCCGTCGCGGCGACGCAACTGTCGACGACCTGTGTGAGTGCATCGATCAGTTCGTCCGCATCGTTCAGCGATTTCGCGCGGACGAAGTGCAGACCCATGCTCTCGGCCCAGCCGCACGCCTCGATGTCGAGGTCGTAGAGCACTTCGACGTGGTCGGTTGGAAACCCGATGGCGGCCACGACGACGCAGTCGCATCCGCTCGCGCGAACTTCGGAGAGTGCCGTGTGAAGGTCGGGTCCGAGCCACGGATCCGACGTCATCCCCTGGCTCTGAAACGCGAGGCGCGCCGTACCCGAGACTCCCACGCGGCTCGCGATTGCGTTGAACGTCTCGCGCACGCGACGCGGATAGGGGTCGCCAGCATCGACGACGTGCGTTGGAATGCTGTGCGCCGTCATGATCAGCCCGGTGCGGCCGTGCGACGTTGCTGAATCCATCGCCGCGCGGACACGCCGTTCGAGTCCCTCGATCCACGGCGGCGACATGTGCCACGCAGGTGCCTCGATGACGCCGAGACGCGCGGCATTTGCTTCGGCGAACGTCTTGACGACCGCGTGATAGGACTCAGGGCTGTACGGCGCGAGGGGCAGCGACAGAACCGTGCGCACGCCAGACGATACGAGTTCCGCGAGAACGTCCGCGATCAGCGGCTGCCATGATCGCATGGCGACGTGAACCGCCGCTCCCGTCCGCGACGAGAGTTTCGTCGCAATCGAGCGGCTGATTTCCAGCAGCGGGGAGCGTCCGCCAATCGCCGCATAGCGCCTGCGGACCTCCGTGACCAGTTCCGCCGGGACGGCGCGGCCGCGGCGGATGTTGGCCAAGAACGCCGGGACATCGTCGAGCGAGCCCGGCGTTCCGTGCCCGAGAAGCACAACGGCGAGCGAAGCGTCCATCGCCCCGGAGCATGGCGATGTGCGTGGGCCGTCGCAACCCGACTCGCGCGAATTCGCGTTGTCCGCCCGGCGCGCTCTTGGGCTATCCTGACGCAGCTGTGACCGATCCCGCCAAACCGACCATTCTTTGCATCGCGAGCTTCTTCAAGGGAAACCGATTTCTCGCGCGGTGCAAACAGGACGGCTGGAACGTCGTCCTGATGACGGCCGAAAGCCTGATGCATGAACCCTGGGCACGCGAGTCGATCGACGAGATCTTCGCAATGCCGACGTTCACCGACCGCAAGGCCGTGCTCAACGCGGTCGCCTACCTCGCCCGCACGCGAGAGTTCCATCGCATCTCGCCGCTCGACGACTACGACGTCGAACTCGTCGCGCTGCTGCGGGAACACATCCGCGTGCCCGGGATGGGTGAAACCACCGCGCGATATTTTCGGGACAAACTGGCGATGCGGGCGCGGGCGTTCGATCGTGGCATCAAGGTTCCGCCGTTCGTGCACGTTCTGAATCACGACAAGGTTCGCAGGTTCCTCGCGGAGGTACCCGGACCGTGGGTGCTCAAGCCACGGGCGGAAGCATCGTCGAGCGGAATCAAGAAGCTCTCGAACCCGGACGACGTGTGGAAAGCGATCGAGGAGTTCGGAGACACGCAATCGAACTATCTCATCGAGAAGATGATCCCCGGAGACGTCTATCACGTCGATGGGATCATCTCGGAACGCAACCTCGTGTTTGCCGAAGTGCACAAGTACCGTAAACCGATGCTCGAACTCGTTCAGCAGGGCGGGATCTTCTGCACGCGGACGATTCCGCGCGATTCGGACGACGCGCGCGCTCTGCGAACCTTCAACCAGGAAGTGATGGCGCAGTTCGGGCTGATGCGCGGCGTCTGTCATTCCGAATACATCAAAGGCCGCGACGACGGAGCGTTCTACTTCCTGGAGACCAGTGCACGCGTTGGCGGCGCGAGCATCGCCGACCTCGTCGAGGCGACGACCGGCATCAACCTCTGGGAAGAGTGGGCGCGAATCGAGACCACGCAGGGGGAATCCCCGTACACGCTCCCGCCGGTGCGCGCAGACTACGGTGGCTTGATCGTTTCACTCGCACGACAAGAACATCCCGACACGAGCGCCTACGTGGATCCAGAAATCGTGTGGCGCCTGGACAAGAAGAATCACGTGGGATTCGTCGTCCGCGCCGGCACGCCGGAACGCGTGCTCGAATTGATCGACGCGCTCATGCCGCGGATCCAGACCGATTTCCAGGCGACGTTGCCGCAGCCACTCAAGCCCACGGCATAGTGCGATCGCGGCCGGCGGCGTCTCGACCGCAGGGGTCGCGCCCGGTCAGCGTGCGTCGACTCGTGCGAATTCCACGAGCGTGGCGACCGGCGCTCCGGTGGGTCTGCCAAACTGCCAATCCGCCGGGCTGAACGCCGCACCGCCGATGTCGAGGTGCACGAACGGCAATCCCGATCCACGGATGCCGGACGCGATGTCTAGGAACGCGTACGGGCCCTGGTGCCCGCGTGGCGTCGCCACGGAGGGCAAGCGGTTCGACGACACGCAATCCTCGGCGGTCGAGCGCGCCGCGACGAACGCATAGTCCTCGCGTCGGGGAAGCGTCCACTCGATCGGCTCGCCCCAACGATCGCCCGCGGCACACAGCGCGCGCAGCACACCCTGCTTGCGGGCTGCGGCGTTCTCCAGCGCCCCGGTGTACGGACCAAACGCGCGGTGCACGTGGCCCGTGAGCGTCGCGATCGAGACGAACACGGGCGACACCATCGCCGACGCGCCTTCGCGCAAACACGCGAGCAGATCTGCGAGCACCAGCCGTCCCTCCGCGTCGGTGTTGCCGATGCGAACGCGAACGCCCGAGCGGCCGGTGATGATCTCGTCGCTCACGTAGCTCTCTTCGCCGACGCTGTTGCGAACCATGCCCAGCAGTGCAATCACCCGCACCCCGGGGGCCCGCACGGCCGCCATCGTTCGGACAAAGCCCGCGGCCGCACCGGCACCGCCTTTGTCCCGGGACATGCCGGCCATCGCGCCGTCGGTCTTCAAGTCCGCTCCGCCGGTGTCGTACGTCACACCCTTGCCCGCGATCAGGATCGTGCGGTGCACGACGCCCTCGGGCACGTACTCCAACCGCACGACGCACGGTCGATGCCGCTCGACGGTTTGCGATGCGCGCGCGACGGCCGCGAGCAGCGGGTACGCCGACACGTCGTCTTCCACCGTGACCCGGACACCTGTTCCGGCAAACTGCTCGACGCACCAGGTACCCACACGGCGCGGAGCCATGCGCTCGGGTTCGGTTCCCGTGATGTCGCGGCAGAGCCACCGACCGACTTCGACGGCGCGAACGCGCGCGGCAGCGTCCGCGCTCAACCCGACGACGCCAACCCGCTCGACGCCGTCCGTGGGGCGCGACGCCTCGCGAGCCTCGAGCGGCCACCATCGCGTGCCCAGGGCGGCGAGAGCACACACTTCGGCGGCGCCAGTGAACCGCTCGTCCGCCGGAGACACGACGTAGAGCAGTGGGCGACGCGCGCCGGCGGTGACGGCGCGTTGCACGGCCGCGGCCGTTGCGTCGGACAGATTGCGAACGTCGTCCGTCTCGTCCGTCAGCGCACCGGTGACCGCGAGTACGAGTCGCGCGCCCGGAAGTCCCGCGGCAGCAATGACGGCGGGAGCGCTTGGACCCCGCGCGAGTGCAGCATCGATCGCGAGTGCCGAGTCGACCGCGCTGCACAACACCGTCGGTGCGCCCGCGAGGCGAAGAGATTCCGCGACGGGGCTCGGCGCGACGACGATGAGGGCATCGTACTCCGCCGTTGGGCGCTCGATGGCGTCGAACGACACGCACACGAGCAGCGGAGGTTCGTTCATGCCGGCGATGCTGGCACACGTGCCTCACGATCGCACGCGCGAATGGCGACGGTACGTTTCGGCGGGCGGAGCGCGGAGCGCGGTGTCGCAACGGCGCAGTCGTCAGCGCCACGACTCCCAGGTCAGCGCGCCCGACCAGCCGCCCTGCCATCGCGCCTCGTGCGGTGCAGGCTCGGGTTTCGTCGCGTCCTCGGTGGCCGTCGGCGCGCGCCACTTCCGCACGCGCGCACGCGCCTTGCGCAGGACGCTCGCTGGGATCGCGGCGTCGTCCGATCGACCGGCGTCCGGCGCGCTCGCCTGCCCACGCGCATGCCTGTCATCGTCGCGCTCCATCGCCACACCTCCGTCCCGCACCCATCCGCGCGACGCTCAGCGACATCGGCCCGTCGTGCGATCGCACGTGTGCCCAGAGCCGCACGCCGAGTCCGTCGCGCAGCCGCACCGTCCCGTCGACACGATGCACGCCATGCCGGAGCCGCAGTCGGTCATCGCCGTGCACCGGCACTGCATCGTCGCGGTGTCGCATCGACTGCCCGTCGAACAATTGCTGTCGTCGCCACACGCACTGTTGCAGCGGTCGATGCTCTCGATGCAGCGTCCGGGACCGCACGCCAACGCAGGATCTGCCGAGCACGACGGGACGCACACGTTCGCGGGCGCGAGCGGCTGGCACGAGTACCCCGAGCGGCACGCGGTCGAGTCGGTACAGCCGCGGAGGCACAGTCGCGTCCCGCTCGCGTCCGCCATGCACCAGCCCGAGCCGCCGCAATCGGCGTCCGAAGTGCAGCGGAACGAACAGTAGCCGCCGGACCAACCGAAACCCGACAGAAGACACAATCCCTCGCCGCCGCAATCTGCGTTGTTGATGCACGCCGCGCCGGTACGTCCAGCCGCGCACGAACCGTTCAAGCACGACTCGCCCGCGCCGCACCGCGCGCCGCACGCGCCGCAGTTTGCAACGTCGTTTCGCACGTCGACGCAGACGCCACCGCAGAACGTCTCGCTTGCTGCACATGGGTTGCTGCACGAACCGGCGATGCAGTGGTCGCGACCGATGCACAAGACGTTGCACTCGCCGCAGTTGCGGTCGTCGGTGCGCGTGTCGACGCACTCGCCCGCGCACCGGGTGAGACCGGTACCGGGACACGAGCCGACGCCACCGTCGTGAGTCGCACTCGTGGAGCCAGTGTCCCGCGGCGGGACGGTGCCGGAGTCCCCGACGCGGCTGTCGCCCCCTGCTCCGTCGCGCGGCGCGAACCCGGTGTCGCCGAATGCATCGGGCCCCTCGAGGCAACCCGTGCCGAGAAAAAGTATCAGTCCGCAGGCGAAGTGACCGAGCGTGGCGAAGCGCAGCGACATGGGCGTCCTCCGGGTACGTGAACGGGCGCCGATGTGTGGCACCCGCAGCCGAGGACATACGGCGACGCAGACTTAGCCACCGCTTAGGCGGGGGTTATTTGAGCGGGAAGCCGACTGGGACGGCGAACGGGATGGGGAATGGGAGTGGGACTGCGGGAGGGATCGCGAGGGGAAACAGAAGCGCTGTCCGAACTCTCGACTCTCGACTCAGAAATAATACGAGAGCGCCAGGGTGCTCGTGAGCAGCCGGTCGATTGCGAAGGTGTCGACGGTGGTGCCGACGTCGACGACCGTCTCGCGTCGGGAGAACGCGAACGCGGGTGAGCTCGAAACCGTGCCGAGTGTGAAGCGCGAATAATGCCTGTCATTTCCGCAGAGTACGGCCGCGCCAACGAGCATCGCCACGGGCGGGTATGAAGGGCCGCGAGGCCACAGTGCCACGCTCGGCTGTCACGCATTCGTCACGCGGGCGCCATGCTCACGCCCCCGGGACGGAGCACACCGCGGCCTATGGCTCTCACGCGTGACACGGTGTTCTGGGAGGCGTTCAGCGCCCATGCGAAACGAACGACGAAGGCGTCGCGATTGCTCCTCGAGATGTTGGAGAAGCCGTCGCAGGCCGACCGGCTCTCGCGGGAGATTTCCGTACTCGAGAACGAGGGCGACAAGATCACGCACGACACCGTCCTCACGTTGCACCAGACGTGGATCACCCCGCTCGATCGCGAGGAGATCCACGGCCTGATCACGAAACTGGACGACGTGCTGGATTTCGTCGAGGCCGCGAGCGAGCGAATCGCGCTGTACGAGATCCGCGAGTCGACGCCGGAGGCGAAGGAACTCGCCAGGGTGTTGATTCAATGCGCAGACGAGATCGCGACGGCCGTGGACGCGCTGACGGACATGAAGAACGCCCACCAGCTGCTTCAACACTGCATCGCGATCAACAAGTTCGAGAACGACGCCGACACGATCTTCCGTCGCGCACTCGCGAAGTTGTTCAAGGGCGGCGCCGCCGACCCACCGAGCAGTGACGGCATCGATCCACTTCTCGTCATGAAGTGGCGCGACATCTACGAATCACTCGAGACGGCGACCGATCGTGCCGAAGACGTCGCGAACATCATCGAAGGCATCGTGTTGGAGCACGCATGACGGCGTACGTCATCGTCATCATCGCTGCCGCGCTGGTGTTCGATTACATCAACGGCTTCCACGACGCCGCGAACTCGATCGCCACCGTCGTTTCGACTCGCGTCTTGTCGCCTCGCGCGGCCGTGCTCTGGGCCGCGGTGTTCAACTTCGTCGCGTTCACCGTCTACCACGCGCACGTGTCCGGCAACATCGCGAAGGGCGTATCGGCGCGGGCGGTCACGCCCAACGTGATCTTCGCCACGCTCATCGGCGCGATCATCTGGAACCTGCTCACTTGGCTGTGGGGTCTACCGTCGTCATCGTCGCATGCGCTCATGGGCGGATTTGCGGGCGCGGCATTGGCCAACGTGCCGCGGCTCTCCATCCTGAACCCCTCGGTCTTCGGCAAGACGATTCTCTTCATTCTCGTCGCGCCGCTCCTCGGGCTCGTCCTCGGGTACCTCTTGATGCGCCTGGTACGCGTGCTCTTCCGAAGCGCGCGTCCTCGCACGGTCGACCGCGTGTTTCGTCGCGGGCAGCTGATTTCGGCGGCGTTCTACTCGCTGGGCCATGGAGGCAACGACGCGCAGAAGACGATGGGGATCATCACGGCGTTGCTCGTGAGCCAGTCGCTGCACCGCCGAGGCGCCGACCCGAAGCTGTGGGTGATCATCGCGTGCTACGGCGCGATGGGGCTCGGCACGCTTTCCGGCGGCTGGCGCATCGTGAAGACCATGGGCATGAAGATCACGAAGTTGAAGCCGGTGGGCGGATTCTGCGCGGAAACGTCGGGCGCGATCACGCTGGCGATGGCGACGTTCCTCGGCGTTCCGGTATCCACGACCCACACGATCACCGGCGCAATCGTCGGCGTTGGCAGCGCAGGTGGACGACTCAATGCCGTGCGATGGGGTGTCGCCGGACGAATCGTCTGGGCGTGGATATTCACGATCCCCGCGGCGGCGGGGATGTCGGCGCTCGCCTACGTCGTCGTGCGATTGATCACGGGGCACGCGTAGGGACGCACCCTCCCGACGTCTACGGGCGCGTGAGACTCAAACGGCCTTGGTCGATGACGGTTCCATCGCCGCGGTAGGGCGTGAGATCCAGCGCGCGCTCGGTCACGTGTACGAGGGCGAAGTTCACGACGCTCTCGGAGTACCGAGTCCACGGACTCATTCGCGCGCCGTACAACCGCGCACCGGCTCCCGCGGCCGTGACGTACACGGTGCCGCGCCCCGAGGTGACGGGCGCGCCATCGCCGCCAAGCGGCTGCGTGATCTCGAAATCGTGATCGTGTCCGTTGAGCACCAGGTCCACGCCGCCGGTCGCGAAGACTGCGGGCCACGTCGCTCGGATCAGTTGCGTGTCGCTGTCGCTGGTGTGCGTCGACGAGCTGAACGCGCCCTTGTGATGCACGGCGATCACCCACGGCGTGCGCGCGCGATCGACCGCGCGCAGATCCGCGACGAGCCAGTCTCGCTCGACACCGGTGATCACGGCGTTGCTGCCCGTGCTGTCGTTGAGCATGATGAAATGAATCGGGCCGTAGTCCACGGAGAAGAACAGTTCGTCCTGCACGGCCATGCCCACCTGCGGCTGCGCGAACTGCATCAGGTAGTTCACCGACAACGCTTCGTGGTTGCCGTGCGCCATCAAGAACGGCATGCGCGCCATCGACATGCGCCCGTTGGTGAACCACGCGTCCCACTGCGACTGGATGAGCCCGATCAGCACGGCATCGCCCGTGAACACCTCGAAGTCGGGAACGCGCATCGCTGCAACGCTGTGCATGCGTTCCTGCACCGCGCGCCACACGCCGACGTCGTCACGCGAATCGCCCGCGACGGAAAACGTCACGTCGTAGCCTGTGCCGCCCGGCGCCGGCGCCGTCACGAAACTCTGCACCTCGCTCCAGTGTCCCTCGCCGCCGACCTGGTAGTAGTACGTCGTTGCGGGCCGGAGTCCGCATACGTGCACTTCGTGCATCGTCACTTCGTTGCCGGCGAGTCCTCCCGTGGAAACGTGCCCCGTCGCGGTCATCGCAAGCGCGGCCCGATCGGTGCCGTAGCGCATCGTCGTTGCGAGTGTGCCCGCGTCGGTCGCCCACAACGCAGCGATCGTCGTTGCCGGATCGTTCGTCGGCCACGTCACGTGAACGTTGCGCGGCTCGGGCATGGGTCCAAACGTCGTCGCGTCGCCCATGCGATTGTTCCGCGTCGCAGGCGCCGTCGAGAGCATGTGGCGGCAGCCGGCGGGCATGTACCGCAGCGGGGTCGTGGAGATGCCGGAATCGCGCGGCGGCGAGTCGTCCGCCCCGTCGTTGGAACCGTCGTTGGAGCCATCGGCCGGCGCGACGTCCATGTCGGTCGTCGAGCCGGGCCCGCATGCCGCGAGCGCGGACAGTACGACGAACGGCGTGCAGCGCATCAGAACGGACGATCCGCGGGTCGGCATGGACGCACTGTGACATTGGAGTGACGGAATTGTCACGCGGGGGCGAGGGCACCGAGTCGCTACACGTCGACGATGCGCAGCGACGGGTCCAGTCGAGAGAGGTCGCCGCGATCCGACGTAAGAACAACGTGGCCCCGCTCACGCGCACAAAGCACGACGGACGCATCGACGATGTCTCGCGTCCCGCGCGCGCCGCAGAGCTGTCCCGCGGCACGCGCACGCAGGTCGTCGAGTGGCACGACGCGCCGTGCGCGTGGCACCCGCGCTCACCGCGGCCCGAGCAGGAACCGCAGCGCCGCCCGCACGCGCATCCGCCAGTACGTCTCGCTGTGCATGCCGCCGGGCTGCACCGTGTACTGAAGGTCGACGCCGTCTCGGTAGCCCGCCGTGCGGTAGGCCGCGGCGAGTGCCCGAGTGTCCGTCACGCCATCCATCGACGAGCCCGCGTCGCCGCCGTCGACGTACACGCGCAGAGCACGCGCGGGCAGCATCGGAATGCTCGCAACTTCGCCCAACAGCACGCGACCATCCCACCACGTCGACGGCGACATCGCACCGACGAGGCCCCACACGCCCGGCATGCGCACGCCCGCGTACGCGCTGATCAGTCCGCCGAGCGACGACCCGACGATCGCGTTGTCCGGCGCGCCGGTGAGCGTGCGGTACGTACGGTTGACCTCGGGCCGTAGCTCGTCCGACAGAAACCGCAGGTACAGGTCCCCTCGCCCGCCGGCCATCGTCATCGCGTCGCGCGTGGGCGTGTACTCGTCGATCCGCGCGCCGGTGTTCCCGACGCCCACGACGATCGCCTCGCGAATCGATCCGTCCTCGGCGCCGGCGTTCATCGCGTCGTGCACGTTCCACGCGACGCCGCCGAACGACGTCGCGGGGTCGAACAGGTTTTGCCCGTCGTGCATGTACACGACGGGAAAGCGCGCGAGCGTGTTCTCGTCGTACGTGGGCGGGAGGTACACGACGATGGGCCGCGTGTTGCCGAGCGTCGAGGACATGTACGTCGGCCATCGCACCGACCACGACCCGGTGACGGTCGTGAAGTGCGGGTACACATCGACGAGCTGACCGGGCGCGGCGCGGTAGTTCGGCCCACGCGACCAGGTGCGGTCGTCGAGCAGCGGCTTCCACTCGAACGCAGCGTGAACGCTGGTCGATCGCCACACGAACACGCTGTCGCCGTCCGCCGTGAAACCAACGCCGGTGTCCCACGAGAGTCCCTCGCCCGAGCCGCGCAACGCGAGCGTCGTGCCCGCGCGAACCGGGTAGTGCACGCGCAACGTCGTGACCTGCGCGGCGGGGGCGTCCACGGACGCATCGGGGGCGGCCCGGGCGTCGATTGCGACGTCGAGCGGTGGTGCTGTCGGTTGGGCGCACGCGACCAGGAGCGCGGCGAGGAGTGCGGCGAGGAGTGCGGGCCGTATGCTGAAGCCTACGGCAGCCAAAGGAAAGCCGTGCGGACACGGCTTGCGGTGCGCTCGATCGCGCCGCGCTGCTCGTGCGGAGACGACGGATTGCTCCGGTGCTGCCAGCGCTTTCCTACCCTGCGCGATGTCACGCACCAGCATTCACGCGTTCCTTCCACGCGCTCCCTTCGAGCGGCGGCAGTGTGACGTGCGCGGTGACGCGCAGCAAGGATCGTCACGCGACGTCCGTGCGCCCGGCGCTACGAGATGCGGCGCTTGACCGGGGCCGTGTTGGCGCGCCACGGTCGGGGGATGCTGCGTCTCGTGTTGTCGCGAATCGTTCGCGTTGCGGTCGTTGTGGGATTGGGCGTCTCGGCACTCGGCATCGCGCCGCGCGGCGACGCCTTCGCGGGCGGTGGCAATTCGCCGATGGCCGCGGCAACGGTCGAGGCGCACGCGCGGGTGCGACAAACCGTCGGCGTCGGTCCGCTCCGTTGGTCACCGTCGCTCGCGCAGCTGGCGCAGAACTGGGCGCAGCAGCTGTGTCGACGTTCGCGCCGCGGGCGGGTCGTGTTGCAACATCGACCGAGCAGTCGCTTCGGCGAGAACCTGCACTGGCAAGGCGGCGGCGATCCGCCGAGCGTCGGCGACGCCGTGCAGAGCTGGGCGAACGAGCGAACGCACTACGATCCGTCCACCGGTCGCTGCGTCGGCGGCGAGTGCGGGCACTACACGCAGCTCGTGTGGCGCGCGACGACCGAGGTCGGCTGCGGCGCGGCGACGTGCGGGAGCAGTCACTTCACGGTGTGCAACTATTCGCCGCCAGGGAACTTCGTGGGACAAAGACCGTACTGAGCGCGGGGCGGACACGTGGGGCGGTGAAGACGGAGGATGGAACAGGGAGGGCGGGGAGGGAGAGAGATTGTCTTGGTTCGGAGCGGAGGCGGAGCGGAGGGGTAGCGAGATCGTTGGACCAGCGCGTCCGCGTGCGTTTGAGTCGCCCACCGCGCGATCCGTCAGCGGGGCTTGCTGCGCTCTTGCAACGTGCGGAGCAGCACCGGAAGCGCGAGGCGGTCCTTCTCACGACCCGCGGCACGCTTGACCTCGATGAGCGTCGGAAGGTCGACGACGCGCACGCGACGGGCACCGATGTCGATCGTCGTCGACCGTGGCAGAAGCCATTCGTAGTCTTGATCGGGTTGGAGTCGGCAGAGCACGGTTAGGTCGGGCGGTGGGCGTGGATGGCGAAGCGGATCACGACGCCGTCGCGGACGAGGTCGTCGGCCATCCCCGCATACACGATGCCGAAGTCGCGCCGGTTGATCGAGAACTCGGAGCGAACGGCCACCTCGGTCGGTGAGACGGTGACGGTGATCGGGAACGTGATCTCGCGCGTGACGCCGCGCAGCGTGAGCCGCCCGACGGCCGTGTGCGTCGCGCCGCCCTCGCCGCCCACCCGAATGTCCGTCGCCTCGAACGTCGCGCGCGGAAACTGGTCGGCCTGAAAGAAGTCGCCGCGCAGCAGATGGTTTCGCAGCCGCGGCGGATCGATGCGCACGGAGTTCATGTCGATGTTCACGCGAAGACGACTGGCCTCCGGGTGCGACGCCGAGAACGACAGCACGCCGTCGAACGCGCCGAACGAGCCTTCATGGGTCGCAGTGACCTTCGAGCCGACGAAGCCGATCGTCGTGTTCTCGGGAGTGATCGCGATCGACTGCGCATCGGGCGCGTTCGCAACGACGGGCGCCTGCGTCGCGCCGGGCACGGGGGACGCCGTCGCCGACGTGCGCGCGTGGGGCACGGCGCTCGACGGATCGCGACACGCGGGGAGCAGCGCGAGAAGAGCGAGCAGGGGGAAGGGAGAGAGAAGCGAGCGCGGTGGGAAAAGTGAGCGCGGGCGGCAAAGGGTCATGGCGGCGGGGCGAACGTGGAGCGCGGGGGCGCGGGGTGCAAGGGGGGGGCGCGAACACGACAACCAAAAATTGCAAGCCGCAGCTTCGGGGCGGTGAGCGCATGGCGTGCTCGAATCGGTGGGGCCCCCGGGGCTACGCTCGACCGCGCTGAAGCAAGGGCGCGACCTTCGCGGCGACCTCCGCGAGGAACGCTGCCAGCCCGGAATAACCACCGCGACGCCGCAGCTCCGCGAGAGACGCATCGCGCCAGCACCATGCTTCGCGTTCGGCGTCGCCGTGCGAGAGCACCAGAAGTACTCGCTTCGCCGACCGCTTGGCGGTTCCCAGGCGCGCGTCGAGACGATCGGCATGCTCCGTCGGGTCGAAGCCGAGGTCGCTCTGGAGCGCATCGAAACGCTCGCGCTCGGAGTCGTCGCGCGGAACGAAACCCGCGGCCACCCAACACTCGCAATCATCCATGAAATCCTGCCGGCGGTCCCACGTGCGAGGACCGTGGTCTTCGCGATCTGTCCCCGCGTCCCGTCGTGACCGAACCGATCGTCTTCGCCGACGAGCCGACCGAGGTACTCGTCGCCGAGTCTCGAGAGCATGGCGATCCCGTCCAGCACACTGCTCTTGCCGGCGCCGTTCGGCCCCGCGAGGACGGTGAGCTGCCCGAATGCGACCGTCGAGCGCTCGCAGCCCAGGCCGTGCGTGCGTTCTCGGCGTTCGAGGTCGAGCCAGGGCTGAAGTTCGATCAGGCCTACGAGGTCTATAGCTCGCGTTTCCAGACCGAGGACTTCGGTGAAGAGGAGAAGTTCAATCCGAATCTGTTGCCGGAGAAGTACCTCAGCCGCGCATTCTCGCGTTCGAGCCGCGCAATCACTTCGATGAGCGTCGACACGTCGGGAACGCGGTACGGCATCCAACCATTCTCCCGCACGCCCCGCCGCGCGCAACCCGCGTCCGCTCGGGTCCGCCCATGCGCTAGTCACACGACCGGCGGTTCCGCTCGCGCCGCGGAGCAACGGGATGCCCGCGCGGCGGCGCGACCAACGTCAGGCGGCGCCCGTGCCCTCGGGCGACTCGCTCGCACCGAGTCCGAGCGCCTTCCGGATCCCCACCTCGGACTCGGTCCAGAACATCGCACAAACGTTCGATGGCCGCAGTCCGTGCGCGGCGTCTTGGACGACGCCAACTGTCGCCGTCATCGTGGTTGGATCCAGCGTCATGCGTCGGTCGACTGCGTCCGGTCCGCCATGCACGATGTCCGACCAGAGGGCGTATAACACGTCGTGCGCGTCGCCCATGCCGACCTCGGCCGCGGCGGCCGCGAGATCACCGGTCCAGTGAGCTTCGTTCGACTTGAACGGCCGGTTCGACAGCCACTCCTGCTTCGTCGCCGTGTACTCGGGCAGGTGCACGAGCCCTCGCTGGTGATACATCTTCGCGAACGCGCGAGGTGACTTGCCAACACGATTGACGAATCGAACGCGATTCACGTGAATGAATTGCCCGAACGCCAGCGCCCGCCGCGCGCGGACCACGACGTCGTCGTGGAGGAGGAAGAGCGTGCTGATCAAGAGGTCGATGAAGGTTCGCGCAACACTGGCACTCTCGTCGAAGAAGCGCTCCCGAACCAGCAGTTCGATCGCGCGCAGCGACTCGTCGAGGCGTTCGAGGAGATTCACCACGACCAAAGTTTCCGTGTCCACTGCTCGCGCGTGGAGTTCTCGACGCAGGCGCGCCACAGAGAGACGAGCGGAGGCCAAATCGTAGTCGTCGACGGACTTGGGCGTTTCGTGCATCAAGTTATCCATCGGAGTGTTGCGTCCCGGTCGATCTTCACGCCGGACCACGCGCGGGCGAGACCAGAATCGTCGCGCTCCGTCGATTCGGCATGAGCGTCACGCGCACGATCGAGTGCGAGCGGTGCGCGCGCACGATGCCGGCGATCCCGATCCTGTGGGGAATGCCCGAGTTCGGCAGCGTGGCAACCCGCGGCGCGGTGATCGCGGGGTGTTGCGTGGCGATGCCCGCGCCGGAGGTCGCGTGCGTGCGGTGCCAGTGGTTTGCGGGGGAGGAGCTGGGATGACGGCCGGCTCGAGGTCGATCCGCAACGTCGACGACATGAGCGGGGAAACGCTCTGTTCGTCCTGGGTGTGATTGCCTCGCGTGCCACAAAGACGACGGCGGCCGCCGCGCCGTCGGGCATCGGACGATCGCATTTTCGGGAGCGGAGGAATCACTTCGGGTTGTGAGGGTGCGAGGGGTGTCAGCGAATGGGCAGCGACCGCACTCGCACCATCGTTCGCGCGGACGTAGCGATCGCACCGGCGGCGAGCGCCACGCTGGCGACGCCCACCACTTCGAGCACGAGCGCCGCGATTTCAGCGCCCCGGGCGTTTTGAACACGGAGCCGGATCACTGATGGTGCCCGTCGCCCGGACAGCGCCAAGATCGAATGGAAGTCCGCGTCGAGCGTGACGACGACGCTACCCCGCCGCTCGGCCTCGTCGAGAATGGCCACATCGCTCGCCGCAGACAATCCGACGTCGCCGACATGTTCTGCTTCGTGGCCGCGGGCGCGCAAGGGAGCCACCGCACTGCGGGGGAGTCCCTGATCCAGCAGGAACTTCAACCGCGCCCAGGCAGCACGACGACCTGGTCGTCAAGGACTGCCGCGGCGTATGCGAGCGCTTGTGCGATGTCCTCGTCTTGCAGCTCGGGGAACTCCGCTCGAATGGTCTCGCGATCGTGATGTGTCGCGACGATGTCGAGCACGCGCTGCACGGTGAGACGAAGGTCGCGCACGCACGGCTGACCATTCATTCGTCCTGGCTCGGATGTGATGCGATCGAATGGCATGACCCAGCTAGCTTTCACGATCAGGCGCCAGAGAGCAAGTCGCGGCCTGTTCCGTTGGGCCGATCGAACCCGTGAGCACCGACGTCGTTCGCGCGCGCGCGGCTCGGTGATCGCGGGGTGTTGCGTGGCGACGCCGGCGCCGGAGGTCGCGTAAGTGCGGTGCCGGCGGTTTGCGGGGGAGCCTTGACGTGAACGGCGCCGAGGACCGCGTCGCACGCGCGGGCCCGATCCCGTTGGCGTTTCGATCTGCACAAACGGTACGATTCGTTGGAAGGGCGACACGGAAGCATGCCGCGCGGTCGGTGTCGAGCCGCCGATCATCTGCACGCCGATGGAACTGTACGAGGAGTAGCGCCATGAAGGGACGGAATCCGATCATCGACGAAGTGCGCGCGGCTCGTGATGCGATCGCGAAGGCCTCAAACTACGACATCGCCAAGATCGTCGCGGCGGTTCGCGTTCGAGAAGCCGAGAGCGGGCGCACCTTCGTTTCCTTCCCCCCGCGCCCGGCGGTGACGCATCCGGCGACCCGGCCGCGGCCCGCCGCGCGTCCCCGGAAATCCGCGTAGCGCCGAACGGACTTCCGCATCGCCGACACGTTCACGGACAGCCGCGATCGCACCCCGCCCAGAGCGCCCCGTGTTCACCCCCGCGCCGCGGCGCCGACTCGCGATCGGTCTCATCGATGGCATCGACGACGGCGTCGATCGGACGCTCGCCGAGGTCGGCGACGAGATGGGCGTGACGCCGCCCGGGTCCGACAGGTGATCGCTCGTGGGCTCGAGAACCTGTACTCCTAGATCCCCACGACGCCGCACCGCCAGCGTTTTGCCGACGAAATCGACGCCGACGCGTCAACCCCGCGGCGACGGCCGTGCCGCGCGCGCGGCCATGCACCGTCGCAGGGCGACGGGCGGGTTCTCGCCGCTCCGGAGCACGTCGCGCGCGGCGCGAAGGCAGAATCCGCAGGCGATCCGCCTCGCGCTCTGGCCGCCAGCGTCTCGCCTGAACACACCAGACGCGCCGCCTCGGCCAGCGGCCGACACGTCGAATCGCGTCCCGCGTGTTGGATCACGACGGTGCCCGCTTCCGACCCCGGCCCCAGCCCCCGGCAGTTCGCGCACGACGTCGTGGCACGCGTCGGAGGTCGCCGACGCCGCCGAATCGATCGTGACCGCCGTCATGAGAAACAGCGACGCCAGGAGCCCGCGCCCTACCAGACCCCCGAGACCGTCGGCATCGCCCCGTTCCCCATCGGCGCGAATGCGAGGCTCCATGTCGGCGCCGCGAGCGTGGATCGCGCGGGCGGTCGCGCGGCGCGGCCGTGCAGAACTCCGGCGACGAGCAACGCGGTGCCGATCGACTGCACCGCAATCGCCGGCAACCCGATGACAACGAAGTTCCCGACGGACTGCGTCGCGGGCCCCGCGATCGCGCCGAAAAATGGAATCAAGTACAGCGCATTGTCGGCCGAAAAGCCGTGCCCTCCGGCCTCGCGCGAGAAGCTGCTCAGAAAGATCGCAAAGCCGACTTGGTAGAGGTAGCCGACGACGATCGATGTCACGCCGCCGGCAACCAGTGCGGTTCGCGCCGTCGTCCATCCGCGAGTTCGGGACGCGACGACCGTGGCAACGGGCGGCGCCACCGGTTCACCGACAGGCGCCGATGGCATCGGCTCTGGCGTGCCGACTTGGACCGTCGTCGCGGTCGACGATTGTGCGGCGTCTGGAGCACCGACGACCTGAGCGTTCGCGACCGCCGGTGCAAGGACGAGCAGCGCCAGCGCTGCTGCGGTCGCCCACGTTGTTGATGATGTGTGCGCCAACACCGGAACGGTACCACGGGCCTACCGCACCGGCCGTGCACCGAGGGGCACCGCGCGCCGCGCCGCGTGGGGGCGCACTCTGCTGCGGCGTCGCACGGGCGGCACATGGACGACGACCCCCGCGGCCGTGATACGGTTCCCGCATGCGATGCGCCCGGCTGCTCGTGGCGATGGCACCGCTGGTGTACGCCTGCGGCGCGCGCCAGAATCCCGAGGGTCCTCCCCTCAGCGCTGCAGTGGTCCGATGCACATCGGACCCGGCGGAGCGCGCCCGCGTGCGGTTGCAACCCGTCGCACGCAAGCTCTCCGGTGCGCTGCAGCACCGGTGGAACGTCTGGCAAGGCGAGCTGAACCTCGCGCGCTGCGACGGCGCAGCCGCAGAGCGGATTCGTTTGCTCGAACAGCAGCGAGTCACGCTGGAGGTCACGTACACGGGCGAGCTGACGACGCTCGTCGCCGCGGGGCTGGCCACCGGTCTTGCCGCGAACGGGAGCGTCTCGGGGCAGTTGGAGATCCGCCGCCTCCTCGAGCTTGCGGCCCTGCCCGAAGTGCTCTCGATCGAGGTCCAGCCTGTCGTCCAACCGAACGGTGGCGCGCGGGGCGGTCGCGAGTGAGAGCGCAACTCCACCGGTCACATGAACTCTTGCGTGCGCGAGGCGCCGGCCTGCCACACTCCAGGGTAGCCGCCGAGACGCGACGGCCACGTGACGCTCGGCAGCCGCCAACCGCCGGAGCGCCGGTCCAGTCTCGGCGCCCCGTACGCCTCGAGTCGCACGACCTGCGACGCCAGTTCCTTCCCGCGCGCTCGTGGCTCGCTCCCGCGCCCGAGAAGTGCGGACGGCACGACGAGCCCCGCGAACGGCACGCGCGAGCGCGTTGCCGAGCCTGCGAAATCCACGCGCGAGCCCGTACGGCTTGCCCTTGCTCGCGAGGGCGCGAGAGAGAAACTCGCGCACCTTCCTCGGCGACCCGCGCGAACGCGAGCCACTGCGGCGGACAGCGATCGGCACCGACGAGTTTCGCGAGGGGCACGAGCCGCGCGAGCGGCGACAGATCGTACGTCTCGTGCTGCGGAAACAGCATCGCGCCGTCGGTCGCCGCGTACAACGCGACCGCGTCCGCGGGAACCTTCGTGCCAGCGCCCGCCGACTTCGCGAGCTTCGCAAAGCCCGTGGCGGCGTTCGGCGCACCCTTGCGCGCACGGTGGTGCGCGCGGATCTGCGCGACGAGGTCGTCCATCGAAGGGAGGGCCACGCTCGAAGTACAAGCGTGCGCGAGAACGCTGTCAACGCGGGCGGTCGACGTCCCGCGCGCGATTGACACCTCGATCCCTCAGGGTTACACCCTGCGGCCCGTCAGCCCAGGTAGCTCAGTTGGTAGAGCAGAGGATTGAAAATCCTCGTGTGGGCGGTTCGATTCCGTCCCTGGGCACAAGAGTCGAATCGTTACGCAACAAGGGGGATCGTGTCGTCGCGATCAACCGCGTCCGCCATCGCTTCCCGTGCTGGATCCGCAAGTTCCAGTCGTGCGGGTCGTCGCCGCGCTCGGACGAATGTTCGCGCGCACCGTCGAGATGCCCACACCGACGGATATTCCGCCGTACTGCGTCATCAGGGGATTCGAGCGATCGATGCACATGGTCATGCCGGGCAGTCGGATATCGATGACGCCGGAGAGAATCGCGTCGATGGCGCGCAGATCGTTGCCAAGCCTTCCGGCACGCTACCGATCCCGCGCGTCGTCCGCGCCACACATCCCCGCGATCTCGATCGCAGCGGACGAGGCATCGCGTGTCTTCGACGGTAAGCGATCGGCGAACGGTCGTCGAAGCCGCCGCGGGCGCACAATGGTGACGGGCGTACGGTGCATGGCCAGGGCTGGCAGGGGATGAACGATTCCGATCTTTGGACCCGCGTCGTCGCGGAGGGCGCGTTCCTCGTGACGGCAGACAAGGGGTTTGGAGACGTCCGTGTGTATCCTCCAGGCTCGCATCCGGGGATTCTGGTTCTGCGACCAGAGCGCGAGAGTTTGGGCGCCTTCGTGGAACTCGTCCCGCCGTCCGGGTTGCACATGAGCGCACTGCGAGCGGCGCATCGGGCTGCAAAGCCGCACGCGCCCGGCACGACGCCCAAGACGCATGGTACCCGAACGGCGGCGCGCGGCGATACGCGGGTCACCCAAGCGCGCTACACTCCGCCCATGCCCCGACCCGCTGCACTTCTTCGCTGGCTTGCACTCGTGCCCGTCGCAGCCGTCGGCGCGGCGGCATGCGGCTCGGTTGGCGATTGCAACTTCACCTACGAGCGCCTGACCACCGCCGGCCAGTGCGCCCCGTCGCCGTACACGCTCAACCGCCAGCCCTGCGACCCCGCGGCCGGTGTCGTTTGCCAGTACCGCGCGGCGCCCGGCAGCAGCGGCACGATGCCCTCGGACTGCACGTGCACGATCACCGACGCGGGGCCACAGTGGGCCTGCACGGCGCTGACGTACTGCGTCGGTCCACTCGGGCCGCCCGAACTCGCGTAGGGTCGCGCGCCCCTCGGCCCCCCCCCCGCACTCACACCGCGACCCGGTACCGCACCTCGTGCAACTCGACGCCCTCCCACGGAGCCGACTTCTCGCCGCCGTCCGCCTTCCATCCCGCGCCCTCGTAGAACCGAAGCGCGCGTTCATTGCCCGCGAGCACCCACAACATCACCGTCGCCGCCCCGCGCTGGCGCAGTTCGTCGACGGCCGTCGTGAGCAGCGCCCGCCCGACGCCTCGCCCCACGACCGCTTCGCGCACGTAGATCGCATAGATTTCCCCGTCGTCCTCCGCCCGCGCATCGCGTGACGGACCCGCGGCGACGAAACCCACGACCGTCCCACCCACCTCGGCAACCCACACGTCCGAATCCGGCGACTCGCCGGCAAGCACTTTGCTCCACATCGCCCCACGCACGGCGCGATCGATCGCCGCAAGCTTGTCCGCGGGCAACAGGTCCCGATACGCCCACTGCCACGCCGCCACGTGAACGTCCGCGATCGCATCAACGTCCGCCGGAACCGCCGCGCGAATGGCCACTTCGACCGTCATCCCCCAACCCTACACGACCCACTCCGCGCCCTCCGCTCCGAACCCAACATTCCCCTCCCTCTCCCCTTCCTGTCTCCCCACCTTCCTGTCATTCCCCTCCCCCCTCTTCCCGCGCCCCGCGCGCCCATCACTCCGTTCCCACCGCGCGTTTCATCGCGTCGTGCACCGAGTTCACGCGCCACACGAATCCCTCGCGCGCCAGAATGCGCGACACCATACGCTTGCTACCGACCACCGAATCCGCGACGTCTCCCGCCGCGAGCTTCACCGCGAAGCTCGGCACGCGGAACCACGACGGTCGCCCCATCGCGGCGCCGAGTGCTTTGGCGAACTCGCGCATTCGCACCGGAGCCGGTCCCACGACGTTGATCGGCCCGCGCACGCTGTCGCGATCGATCGCCAACAACACGATCGCCACGAGGTCGTCGATCGCGATCCACGGGACCCACTGCATTCCCGAGCCGACGGGACCGCCGATGAACCAACGAAACGGCCCGGACATCTTCTCGAGCGCGCCGCCGGAGTCGCCGAGGACCACGCCCGTTCGCAAGCGCACTTCGCGAACGCCCCACTCGGCCGCGCGCGCGGCTTCACTTTCCCACGCGACGCAGACGTCGGAGAGGAAGCCGGCGCCGCGCGGGGATGTCTCGTCGAGTTCGCGCTCGCCGGCGTCGGCGCCGTAGAAGTCCGATCCGCTCGCGCACACGAACACACCGGGGCGGTGGCCGCCCTTGGCGATCGCGTCGACGAGGTGACGCGTTCCGAGCACGCGACTGTCCAAGATTCGCTTCTTGATCGCAGGGTTCCAGCGCCGGTTCGCGATCGGTTCGCCCGCGAGATGTACGACCGCATTAGCGTTCGACAGCGCTCCGCGCCACACGCCCGTCGGCTCCTCGGGCGACCACGCGACGCACTCGACGTGATCGCCCAGAAGTCCCCGCGCGTGAACGGGATCCCGCGTGAGCGCCGTCACCGAATCGCCCCGCGCGAGCAGCGACGTCACCAGATGCCGACCGATGAACCCAGTCGCACCGGTCACTGCCACCCTCATTCACACTCCAAGTGCAAAGCACTTTTCCCATGTTGCCGGGGCATTCATGCCCCGAACAACCCTCAGTCTCGCGGCTACAGATCGAGCAACAGCACGTCAGGGTCTTCGAGCAACGCAATGACGTCGTACGCGAACGCCGCGCCCACATGGCCATCGACGATGCGATGATCGAACGACAGACTGAGCAGCATCACGTCGCCAATCACGATCTGACCGTTGCGCACGACAGGCTTCTGCTTCATCTGGTGAACGCCGAGTATGGCGACTTCGGGGAAATTGATGATCGGCGTTGCGAACAGCCCGCCCTGTGCGCCGAGCGAGGTGATGGTGAACGTCCCACCCTGCAAGTCCTCCAGCGCCAACTTGCCGGCGCGCGCGGCCGTGCTCAGTCGTTCGATCTCGCGGGCGATGCTCACGAGCGAACGATTGCCCGCGTCCTTCACGACCGGAACGATCAGCCCCGCCTCCGTCGCAACAGCGATGCCGAGGTTGTAGACCTTCCGATACACCAACTCGTCCTTCGCCTCGTCGAGCGCGCTGTTGACGATCGGGTGCTTCTTGAGCGCTGCGACGACGGCCTTCGCGATGAAGGGAAGGTATGAAAGTTTCACACCGGCCGCCTCGGTCTTCGGCTTGAGCCGTTCGCGCAGCGCCTTGAGCGCCGTGCAATCGCATTCTTCGACGAACGTGAAGTGCGCCGCCGTGTTCTTCGACGTCTGCATCTTCTCCGCGATGCGCCGCCGCAGTCCGCGGAACGGAACCCGCTCCTCGCGTCCCTCCCCCGCGCTCGGGATCGAAACCTTCTCCCGCGTCGCGCCCGTCCCGCCGCGCGCGACACTGCCATCGCCGGGCGCGCGTGAATCACCGCGGAACTCGGCACTCGCTCCGCCGCCCGCGGTTCCGTGCTGCGACTGCGCGACAAATCCGCGCACATCGTCTTTGGTCACACGACCGCCGTCGCCACTCGGCCGCACACGCGCGAGGTTCACCCCGAGATCGCGCGCCAACTTCCTCGTTGCCGGTGTCGCCAGCGCCTTCCCGCCCGGCGCTTGATACTCCACTACCGCACTGCGCGGCGGACTTGCCACCGCCCCCGCCGTCGGCACATACGCCCCCATCCCCGGCAACGACTCTTTGATATCCCCCACCGCCGTCGCCGCCGGCCCCTGCTCTCTCTTCTCCGTTGCCGTTGCCGTGCCCGTTGCCGTTGCCGTGCCCGTTGCCGTGCCCGTCGCCGTCGCCGTCGCCGTTCCCGTTGCCGCTCCCCCTCGGCCTCCCGCCCCCTCCCCCAAGTCGTACACCACGAGCGTCGCGTGCACTTTGACGATCTGTCCTTTGTCGCCAATTCGCTCGACGATCTTCCCTTTCTTCGGCGACGTGATCGTGACCGTGGCTTTGTCTGTCATGACCTCGAGTAGCGGTTGGTCCTCTTGCACGAGGTCGCCGACTGAAACATTCCACTCGACGATCTCACCTTCGGTGACGCCTTCGCCGATGTCCGGGAGCTTGAATTCGTAGCGACTCATCGATCGTTCCTCTTCGCCGAGCGCCTAGTACTTCGCGGTCTCGACGATCGCCGGCAGAATGCGCGCGGCGAGCGGCAGATAGTCCATCTCCAGCGTGTACGGAAACGGCGTGTCCCATCCCGTCACTCGCACCGGCGGCGCTTCGAGATGCAAGAACGCCTTCTCGTTGATCAGCGCCACCAGCTCACCGCCGAACCCGCACGTCTTCGGCGCTTCGTGCACGATGACCACGCGCCCGGTCTTCTTCACGCTCTCGATGATCGTGTCCAGATCCACGGGCCACAGCGTGCGCAAGTCGATCACTTCACTGTCGATCCCCTGCCCTGCGGCCTGGTTCGCCGCCTCGATGGCTTCGTACAACATCGCGCCCCAGGCGATGATCGTCACGTGCGTGCCGGGACGAACGACCTTCGCGACGGACAAGGGCACCGTGTAATCGCCCTCGGGAACGTCCGATCGCGCGGCGCGATAGATTCGCTTGGGTTCAAAGAACAAGATCGGGTCGGGATCGCGAATCGACGCCAGCAACAGGCCCTTGGCGTCGGTGGGATTGGACGGACAGACCACCTTCAGACCCGGAGTGTGAATGAAATACGCCTCCGGAGACTGCGAGTGATAGTGGCCGCCGCGAATGCCGCCACCCACGGGAGTGCGAATGACCATCTTGCACGGGTACTCGCCACCCGATCGGTACCGAAACTTCGCGACCTCGGAAACGATCTGGTCGAACGCGGGAAAGATGAAATCGGAAAACTGGATCTCGGGGACGGGAACCAGGCCGTACAGCGCCATGCCCGCCGCAGCGCCGATGATTCCGCCCTCGCTCAACGGCGTATCGATGACTCGGTCTTCGCCGAATTCCTCGATCAGCCCCTGCGTGACGCGAAAGACGCCGCCGACCTTGCCGACGTCTTCCCCGAGGATCACCACACGCGGATCGCGGCGCATCTCGACGCGAAGCGCGTCGTTGATCGCCTGCACCATGTTCATCTGAGCCATCGTCGCTTGTCCGTCCCTGTTCGTGTCGGGTCAGTGTGAGTGTCCGTGCGATGCGCGAATGCGTGTCAGTGCCCGCCGTGACCGGCGGCGCGGGGAGTGCGCCGTGCCTGTTCGAGCTGCTCGCGAAGGTGTGCGGGCATTTCCTTGTACACGTCGGCGAACATCTCCTCGAGCGCCGGCCCGGGGGTTTGCTCCGCCGTCTCGATCGCGCGCTTGATCTCGGTCTCGAAGTCCGCGAGCACGGACTTCTCGGTCGCGTCGTCCCACAGTTTCTTCCGGACGAGATACGCGCGGAAGCGCGGAACCGGGTCCTGCTTTCGCTCGTCCTGCATTTCCTTCTCTTTGCGGTACGCCTTGGGGTCGTCCGACGTGCTGTGCCCGGACAATCGATACGTGAGCGACTCGATCAGTGTCGGCCCATCTCCGCGCGCCGCGCGCTCGACGGCGTCGCGCGTGACCTTCCACACGGCGAGCAAGTCGTTGCCGTCCACACGAACGGCGTGCAGACCGTACGCAAACGCCTTCTGCGCAAAGGTCTTGCTTCCCGACTGCCGCTCGACGGGCACACTGATCGCCCAGCCGTTGTTCCGACAGAACAGCACGCACGGTGTCTTGAAGACCCCCGCAAAGTTCGCCCCAGTGTGAAACTCCGCAGAACTCGTCGCGCCATCGCCGAAGTACGTCAGCGCGACCAGATCGTCCTTGCGCAGCTTCGCCGCCCAGGCGAATCCCACGGCCTGCGTGATCTGCGTGCCAATCGGCGAACTCACACTCCCGAACTTGTACGGCCTCCCACTGTAGTGGTCGGGCATCTGCCGCCCTTTCACGGGGTCGTTGGAGTTGCCGTACATGTTGTCGATGTATCGTTGCAGCGGCATGCCACGCCACAGGAGCGCACCGAACTCCCGGTAGCAGGGAAACAGCCAGTCCTGCGGTCGCAACGCCGCGGCGCTCCCCAGGATCGTGGCCTCCTCGCCGAGACTGCCAATGTGAAAACCGATTCGCCCCTGACGCTGGATGGCCACCAATCGCTCGTCGAGGGCGCGAGTGAACAGCATGTGACAAAACAGCTTCACGGCCAGATCGTCGGGCATCTTCGGGTCGGTGGTCGGATCGGCAACGCCGTCGGCGCCCAACACGGTCACGACATCGTCCAGGATGAACTGCTGTGTCATGGAATTCCTCGTCGAGATCGTCGTCGCCGCCGTCGAGGCACTCAGTGCACGACCGGCAGCGCGCGACGTCCGTCCGTCGCGACCTTGTCGTGGCCCTGGGTCACGTGCGCATCGGCCGCAGCGCGCAGGAGCGCCAGCTGCGCGGGATCCCGCCCCGCGCGAATCGCACCCTGCAAGAACGCTTCGGACGCACGGTAGCTCGAGCGAACCAGCGGGCCGCTCGCGACGTACATGAACCCCATCGCGAGACCGTCGTCTCGAAACCGCGCGAACTCGTCGGGATGAACGTACCGCACGACCTCGTGATGCTTGGCCGACGGACGCAGATACTGTCCGAGCGTCAACACGTCGACGCCGGCGTCCCGCAGCGCGCGCATCGACCCAAGAACTTCGGCGGGCTCCTCGCCGATGCCGACCATGATGCTGCTCTTGGTGAACCGCTCGGGCGCAAGCTTCTTCGCGTGTTCCAGCACCGCGATCGACCGAGCAAAACTGCACCGCGCGTCACGGACCGTGCGTTGCAACCGTTCGACGGTCTCGACGTTGTGCGCAAACACGTCGGGGACCCCGTCGGTCACGACGGTTTCCACGTCGCGCAGGGCGCCCTGGAAATCACCGACGAGTGCCTCGACGAGAATCCCGGGCCGCGCTCGGTGCGTCGCACGAATGGTCTCCGCAACGTGCTTCGCGCCGCCGTCGAGCAAATCGTCGCGATCGACCATCGTCAGCACGACGTAGTTCAGCTCGATGGCCGCGATCGTGCGCGCCACGTGCTCGGGCTCGCGCGGGTCGTACGCACCGCGCGGATTTCCCGTGGTCACCGCGCAGAATCGGCAGCCGCGCGTGCAGACGTCCCCCAGGATCATCACGGTGGCGGTGCCCTCGCTCCAACACTCGCCGACGTTTGGGCAACGGGCTTCCTCGCAGACGGTGTGCAGGTCGTAGGTCCGCAGCAACTCCTTGATGCGCCCGTACCGCTCGCCGCCCGGCGCCCGGACCTTCAACCACTCGGGCTTGCGTTCGAACGGCACGGTCCGCCTCGCAGGGGGGAAAGCAGGGGGGATTTCCAGGGAGAAATCCGGGGGGAACTCGGTGGCCAAGAGTGCGCGGACGCTAGCGTCCGGCGCGCCCGAAAGTCAACGATCGGAACGCACCCATGACGCGTTGCGGCGCGCCTATTCCCCGACGCGCAGCGATCGCAACGCACCGACCGCGGAGACCACCGCCGGCACGATGCGCGGCAGGCACGGGTCCACGACGCGGGTGGTCTGTGGATCGCCATCGTCGTCGCCGGAGAACCACTCCCGCAAGCGCCCAGCGAATCCGAGCGCAAAGGGTGCGGGAGCGGCTCCGGAGCCGACGCGCGCGGTGACCACGCCGCCGCCGTCCGCGCGGAGCTGCGCGGCAAACGAAACGTCCTGCGAAGTGCGCAGCCCGGTGATCGCAAACAACACGACGTCGGCGTCCGGCTCGCCGGAGCGGAATTCCAGCGTGCCTCCGTCGGGCGCCCCAAGCGAAATGGCGATGGCATCGGCCACGTCCGTGAGCACGGCCCGGCGCAGTTCGGCCGTGGGTGCCCGGTCCGGTGCGAGCGGGAACGCGTACGAACGCAACAGTCCCCCGCCACGCAGCAGCGACTTCGCCACGACGATTGCGCCCGCCGCGCCCGGAACCACTGCGAGTACGTCGACATCGCGACCATGCACCGCGAGACCGTCGACACGGTCGAGCCGCACGTCGCACTGGTTGGCGATTGCGCCGTCGTCGATGGTCGTAAGGACCACGCGCGACGAGTCTCGCTTGGATTCGGCGTGCGCGATGACGAACGGCCCGTTCGCGAACGCGCAGCGAACGTCGGTGACCGTGGCGCCGCGAGCGATCGGGACGTCCGTGCGGTTGAGTTCCGAACGCAGGTCCGCCGCGACGGTGCGAAACGTGAGTCGATCGTCGTCTCGCGACACGAGGAGCACGCGATGGCCGCCGCCGGCCGCGCACGCGAACGTCTGCCCGCGGAACAGCGAGACCGTGCGCGAGTTGGGACTCTCGCGGGTGACGGCAAGGAGGTCGATCTCGTCGGCGTGATCCGTTGCGAAGACCAGCACGGGACCAAGCACGGTCGAGACAGCGTCGATCAGGTGGCGCGCGCTCGACGGGACGGGCACCGGCGGCGCCTCGCGATGACTCAGGGTGTCTTGCACCCAAGCGCAACCGCGGTGGCGATGGGTGGCGCCGTGCGGGAGGAACCACGCGCTCGAGACCGAAGTGGCATGCGCAAACGGAATCACTTCGACGTCGTCCAGGTCGGAAGGAACGCTCTCGGCCTGGATCGACTCGGCCAGGGAGTCGCCCACGTTGCGAATGTGCGAACGGGACTTTCCCTCGGACAACCACGCCCACGAGCGTCCCGCGATCGCGCATCGCGCGCCGATCTCGGTTCCCACGGCGACGGGAAGCGTCTTGCGCGACACGAATCCCCCTGCACGCAACAGCTCCACCACCTCGGCCGTGCCGCCCTCGCTCAGCAGCACGACGATGCGGTCGGCATCCCCACCGGCAGCGAGGCATCGCGGCGCACGCGTGCGCGATGGACGGTTCGCGCGTTCGTCGTCGGCCGCAGGCGAGCGAAACGGCGTCACGGCACGATGATGCTCCGGACCGCGGGGGGCGCGCAATCGCGACGCGCGGGCCTCGAGCAATCGCGACACGCCGCGTCGATCCAGCGTGCACTCGGCGTGGAAGCGCTACACTCACGGCCAGAGGTGCGCCATGGACGACGCCGCCATTCTCGCTACGGTCATTCCGGTCGCATTCCTGCTGATCCTGTACTTCTTCCGATCGCTCAAGCAGATCAATCAGTGGGAAACCGCGCTGAAATTCACGCTCGGCAAATACAGCGGCAAGTTGGAGCCGGGCCTGAACGTCGTCTGGCCGGGGTTCCAGAAGTTGTACCGAATCGACACGCGCGTGCGAAACCGCGACTTGCCGCGGCAGATGGTGATCACGAAGGACAACGTCACGGCGGCCATCGACGCGGTGGTGTACTACAAGGTCGTCGACGTCGAAAAAGCGGCGCTGAACGTCGAGAATTTCGAAACCGCCGTGAAAGACCGCGCCAAGGTCGTGCTCCGTGACGTCGTGGGCGAGACGGAACTCGACGACGTGCTCTCGCATCGCGAGGAAGTCGCTGCAAAGATCCGCCGCGCGGTCGAACAGTTCGTCTCGCAGTGGGGGATCCACGTCGAGCTGGTGGCGTTGCAGGACATCCAGTTGCCCGCGCAGATGCAGGAAGTCATCGCACGCAAGGCCATTGCACAACGCGATCGGCAGTACGTGATCATCAAGTCCCAGGCCGACGTGGAGAGCGCGAAGAACTTTGCAGAAGCCGCGAGGATCCTCGCGGAGTCCCCCGGCGCGATGGAGTTGCGACGGCTCGAAGCGCTGCAGAACATCACGAACAGCGGGACGAGCAAGGTCGTGTTCGATCTCGCGCGACCGGACACCGGCGGGCGCCACGACGCGATCAAGATGGCCGTGGCGATGGCCGACGACGTGAAAACGGAGGCCACCGGCGTGCGCGTGGAAACCCGCAAGCCGATCGACGGGGCGACGCGAACGCGCACCGCGACGGACGGAACGCCCGAAGCAGCCGAGATTGCAGCCGCCGTCGCAAATGCCGCAGCGGCAACGGTGAAAACGACGCGTGACTGACGTACCGCAGGGTGATCGCGTTCGGCACGCTGCGCTCGAGTTGCTCGGAAGCGGCGCACCGGACGAAGCGCGCGACGTGCTCGAGCGAGCGGACATCGTCGTCGAGCCCGACGTGCATCAATGGGAGGACTCGGACGGCTCGCACGCGGCCCATCGCGTCGTGCTCGGCGTGAGCGCGCACGATCTCGGGGCGATCCAGGGTCGGCCGCACGTGCGCGACGCGCTCTCGAGTGCGCTAGCGAACGCGCTGGTCGCGTTGCGCGCCGGAACGCTCGCCGACCTTGCGACGCGTTGGCTTCCGACGGCGCCGCAGACGTCGGCGTACCGCGGCACGACGCACGCGACCGCGGCGGCCGTCGATCGCGACGATCCCGATGTCTTGCGAGCGGCCATCGCCGAGTACCTCCGCGCGGAAGGGCACAATGCGTGCGCCGAGCGCGTCGAGCACGCGTCGCTCGTCGTCACAGCACACGCCTCGCGCGCGGACGTCACCGTTGAACTGGCTGCCAACGTCGATCGCACCACGCGCGCCGCGGACGCCGAGCACATTCGCGATGCCGCGCGCGCGCTGCTGGCCCCGCGACGCGTGCACGTGAAGGCGCGGTAGCGGGATAGGCCACCCTTGCCTTCCCGCGCTCGCATTGCGACAGTGCCGCGTGGTCTACCGCGGCGGCAAAGGGAAGTGTCCTCGCTGCGACGGCGAGCTCCTGGATCTTCCGCACGATCACGAGACTCGTCGGTGCATGCGCTGTGGCGGGCAGTTCGTGACGTTTGCCCGCATGCGCATCTCGCGTCCCGACACGATGCAAGTGATCGAGACCACGCCGCGCCCGTATCCCATCGAACCGCTGCGCTGCCCGACCTGCAACGAGGGCATGCGCCGCACCGCGGTCGACACGGCGAACGGTGACGTCGTCGTCGACTATTGCGACCTGCACGGATTGTGGTTCGACACCACCGAACTCGCCGACCTCGCCACCGGCGACCGCTGACGCACTCAACCCACCGCGCCGCTCCCCGCGCCCACTCCCGGTACCCCGACGACGCACCGATCCCCTCGCCCGACGTCGCTTCGACGTTGGGAGAGGGGAACGCGCGAGCACGGTTGCAAGTGAGGGGGTGAGGTCTTCGAACGCCTACGACGCCGCGGCACCGAGGTGCGCACGCTCGTGCACGGACTCGGCTTCGTCTTCGGCGCTGCCGTCCTCGATGTTCACATCGAGGCGCTTGTACGCCGGCAGACCCGTGCCCGCGGGGATGAGACGTCCCATGATGACGTTCTCCTTGAGCCCGCGCAGATCGTCGGTCTTGCCCTGGATCGCCGCCTCGGTCAGCACCTTGGTGGTCTCCTGGAAGCTCGACGCGCTGATGAACGAGTCGGTCGACAGCGACGCCTTCGTGATTCCGAGCAGCAGTGGCTCGGCAATCGCGAACGCGTTCTGGACGGCCGCGCGCACGTTGATGATCTCTTGGGCGACCAGTCCGTCCGCCGCGTAGTTGCGCGCGACGTCGTCCAGTCGGTCGTTGAGCAGCTCCAGCATGCTCTCGAGCGGCGCTTCCACCGCGCGACGAATGCCCTCGGCCACGCCAGCGTTCTTGACCTTGCCCTCTTCGACGTAGCGCTTGAGAACCTTGCGGGCCGCGCGCAGGTTCTCCTGCTCGAAGCGCCACTTCTCGACCTGCTCGTCGATCAGGAAGTCCGTCTCGCCCACCGACGTCACGCGCACGCGCCGCAGCATCTGGCGCACGATGACTTCGATGTGCTTGTCGTTGATGGCGACGCCCTGCAGACGGTAGACCTGCTGGATTTCGCTCACGAGCCACGCGGCCAGATCCTTCTCGCCCTTCACGCGCAGAATGTCGTGCGGGTTGACCGGACCGTCCATCAGCGGCTCGCCCGCCGTCACGTAGTCGCCCTCGCGGACGATCATGTGTTTGCTCTTCTGCACGAGGAACTCGACGATCGGCGGACCCTCGACGACCGGTGCCGTCACCGCCGCCGCCTTCTTGCCGCGCTTCTTCGGCTCCTCGGGCTCGATCGGCGCATTCAAGAACGCCTCGTTGCCGCGCGGCACGATGAAGATCTGCCGCTTGCCCTTGGTCTCGCGGCCGAGCTTCATGTAGCCGTCGATCGGCGAGATCACGCTCGCGTCCTTGGGCTTGCGCGCTTCGAACAGTTCCGCCACGCGCGGTAGGCCGCCCGTGATGTCCTTGGTCTTCGAGGCCTCGCGCGTCATCTTCGCGACGACGTCTCCACCTTCAACGTGCGTGCCTTCGGCCACGATGATGTTGCAGCCCGACGGCAGGAGGTAGCGTCCCTCGAGACCGCGATCGCCCTTTCGAATCTCGCCCGTGTGCGCATCGATGATCTCGACCCGCGGACGCAGCGACGCGTCGCGCGACTCGATGACGACCTTGCGGGACAAGCCCGTGACGTCGTCGACCTTTTCTTCCATCGTCTGCGCTTCGATCAGATCCGCGAACCGGACCACGCCGCCGACCTCGGTGAGAATCGGCACGCCGTGCGCGTCCCATTCCGCGAGCAGTTGGGTTGCCTCGACCTGCTCGCCCTCTTTCACGTGCAGCTCCGCGCCGTACACGAGGTGATAACGCTCTCGCTCGCGTCCGGTGGCGTCGACGACGACGATCTCGCCATGTCGGTTCATGACGACGAGACGGCCATTCTTGCGCCGCACCGTGTCGACCTTCTCCAGCTTCACACGACCGTCGTACCGGCTGTGCAGATTGCTCTGCCCACCCTTGGTCAGTGCCGTTCCACCGATGTGGAACGTACGCATCGTGAGCTGGGTGCCGGGCTCGCCGATCGACTGCGCGGCGATGATTCCCACCGCTTCGCCGATGTTCACGAGATACCCGCGCGCCAGATCGCGTCCGTAGCAGTGGGCGCAGATGCCGCGACGAGCTTGGCAGGTGAGCACGCTGCGAATCACGACCTCTTCGATGCCGGCGTCGCGCACCTTGCGCACGGCGTCCTCGGTGAATTCTTCGTTCGCGGAGATCAGCACCTCGCCCGAGATCGGATCGACCACCGGCTCGAGCGCGATGCGCCCGAGGATCCGATCGCCGAGTTCCTGGATCACTTCGCCGCTCTCTTCGAGCTTGGTGACGCGCGTTCCGTCGAGAGTGCGGCAATCGTAATCGGTCACCGACGCGTCCTGCGCGACGTCGACGAGACGACGCGTGAGATACCCGGAGTTCGCGGTCTTCAGTGCCGTGTCCGCGAGGCCCTTGCGCGCGCCGTGGGTCGAGATGAAGTACTGCAGCACCGTCAGTCCTTCACGGAAGTTCGCCGTGATCGGCTGCTCGATGATCTCGCCCGAGGGCTTGGCCATGAGCCCGCGCATTCCGGCCAGCTGCCGGATCTGCTGCGCGCTGCCGCGAGCGCCCGAGTCCGCCATCATGAAGATCGGATTGAACGATGGCAGTCGGTGCGTCTTCTTGGTGTGGGGATCGATGACATCGTCCTTGCCGATCTTCTCCATCATTTCCTTCGAAACGAGGTCGGCAACTTCGGCCCAGATGTCGACGATCTTGTTGTACCGCTCGCCGTCCGTGATGACGCCTTCGAGGTACTGATCGATCACCTTCGCCACGCTCTCTTGCGCGGCCGTCACGAGCGCGGACTTCTTGTCTGGGATGTGCATGTCGTCCATGCAGATCGAGACGCCAGCCTTCGTCGCGTACTCGTACCCCAGCGTTCGGAGCTTGTCGGCGAGCAGAACGGTCGCCTTGTTCCGGTACGCGCGGTACGCCGCGTCGATCAGTGCGGACAAGGCCTTCTTGTCCATCACCTTGTTCACGAGACTGAACGGCAGCGCTTCCTTGTCGCCCAGCGTCTCGCTGATGCCCTCGGCGAGCAGCACGCGGCCGGCCGTGGTCTCCACGCGCTGGAAGATCTCGACGGCCTGCGCCCCCGAGCGCCCTTCACGCGCTGCGAGTCGATTGGTCAGTTCGAGTTCGACACGCTCGATGACCTGGTCTTTTTGCAGGCGCGTCTCGCCGGCATCGGTCACGAGCATCGCGCGCACACGCATCTTGATCTTCGCGTGCAGCTCGAGTTCGCCCGAGTCGTACGCCATGCGCACTTCTTCCGTGCACGAGAACACGCCGCGAACCTTCGCGTCGCCCTTGGCTTCCGGACGGTGTGCGCCTCGTGCGAATTCCTTCGCGCGCGTGAGGAAGTACAGCCCGAGCACGATGTCCTGCGTCGGGTTGATGATCGGCTTGCCGTTCGCGGGGCTGAGGATGTTGTTGGTCGACATCATCAACACGCGCGCTTCCATCTGCGCTTCGATCGACAGCGGGATGTGCACGGCCATCTGATCGCCGTCGAAGTCGGCGTTGAACGCCGCGCACACGAGCGGGTGCAGCTGGATTGCCTTGCCTTCGATCAGCACGGGCT
>ORMF011726635.1_pt1 | contig 66956 bp, 2 predicted proteins | sample 1779871 | NCBI WGS metagenome assembly ORMF01 (sample SAMEA104232316, study PRJEB22302) | groundwater metagenome | biome: forest; feature: aquifer; material: groundwater | place: USA | collected 2011-08-07 | depth 5.4 m | reverse complement strand
ACAACTGTCTGGTCCGCGGCATCGCTACGATCCGCCATCGAGCTCGATGGCGCGCAACAAGTCGAAGCCAGCAACACTGCCGCAAGCATAACTTTCCGCATAGCCATACCTCCACATATCGTCGGTAGTCGATTCAAAGTATACCACAGATAGACCGGCAAGGCGATTTTACATATCTAAATTTTCGGGGTTATTCCTATCCGAAGCCCATTGCAAAGGATTATTACAGATATATTCACGGATTCGGTTCAATGACCGTTCGTTGCGGATAATGCGGTCGTAAAAATTACGTTGCCATATAACATCCGCATAATTATTATTTCGGCAATATTTCGTTACCCCAATTTTGAATCCACGGATAATCGAACCCAAGGATCGTGGAATGATATGTTGAAATTTATTCTGTAGGGGTTCAAAATTTTGAACCCCTACAATATGATTTTCAATTATAATAATGCCGTGCACATGATTCGGCATTATTACATATTCATCCAATTCCACATCGGGAAAATGTTTCGGGATTTCTTGCCGACATCGATCAGCGATTTCCCCAATTTTGGATAATACTATTTTGCCATCACGGATTTCACCAAAACATTCCGTCCTGCCTTTTGTACAAATCGTCACAAAATAATAACCGTCCTGCGAATAATCATATTCTGTCAATCGGTTCTTTTTATGATTCCTTCCTGTGGCCATAAAAATCCCCCATTCTGAATCCATCGGGGGAATCAAAATGGGGGATCGATGGCAATTGTAGGGGTTCAGAATCCTGAACCCCTACGGTTATTGACAGATCAATCTTCCTTGATGGCAAATCCTAATTCCATCGGCTGTGTGCCGGAATCCGCCGCGTCCGAAGGCTTCCCTTCATCGGCAATTCCCAACAACAGCGGCAAGTTCGTCACCGGCACGATATTGATGATGACCGGGATAAATCCATCGATATGCATTTCTCCGATCGGCTGCTGGGGCAGCGGCAAGGGCACAAAATTCGCGTCGCGCCTGATCTGCAGGTCCAGAAGTGCCGGATTCAAGTCGATACCACCAACCGGCTCTGCACCCTGTTCAATCATCGGTGAGGAGGCACCGCCACCAAGTTCGGTCCCAAAAGCGCTGTCCCCTTCGACTGTCGGCGGGATGATATCAAAGTAACCGCGACCGGGCCAATGCTGTGTTGCCGCTTTTTGGAATGCCACTATGTTGCCGCTCAATCTTCTTTGGCCCTCCAGCAACACCTGCTCCACTGTCTTGCCTGCGTCATCACGGATATAAGTTTCAGCAAAACCTAGGTTGTCCTGCACTGAAGACGCCTTCCGATAAAACAGCATTGCTTGATCGACGACTTCCTTGCCCTCCGCCGGATTCAACGCCAGGGGCTCCATCAGGAACTCATTGATCTTTGATAGCAAGTCAAAGTAAACACCCTGAACTTCTTCATCAAGATTGATAAAATTATTGCGCATGATCTCTAAAGAATCACGCAACTTCATCAGCTCCGTCAATATCCCCTTCTGGGCATCTACGAGTTCTCGGTATTCTCTATTGGAATCGCGGGTTACTGTAAACATTCTTGTCCCAAAGCGACGCGCGACCATAGGAAACGTAAAATAAAAAGGCCATTCCCGGGCGCTGGCCTTTTTATATTCTTCAAAATCGATCCGTAATTTTTTCAGTTTTTGGGCCGACAGATCTTGCTGTTTTCTGTCCCCAAAGAAAAGACTCCCTTGCGGGATCTGCGCATTCAAAGAGTCGATTTTTTCAATTACTAAATCCAGTGCCGTGTTTAAGTAAACGGCTTGCGCAAATTTAGACTTGTCGGAAAGATTCTCCCCATAGAACAACAGATCGCGGGTGATCTTCGCGAACACATCAAGATACCCAATAAGCACGAGCTTCTGCTCCGGCTCCATGCGCGTTTGATCCGGATAAAATGCTCCCCCATTGGCTTGCAGAAATTTCCGCAACTCTGTCATATCCGCCAATACCTCCCGTTGTGCCTGTTCCACCATCGGTGAAGAGGAGGCGGTGGTTGCCTGAAATTCTTTGTAGGCTGCGTCATCGAGAGGAAAAACGCTGACGGGTTTTTCCCCGGTGGAACCCCATGGCAGGATCTCGATCGTCCTTCTTAAACCAACATCATTGAAAATGGCAAAAAAATCCCGCTGGAAAACACCGGTATCCGCCTGCGGGAGCCAGGAGGTCCAAATCGAGGATTCCTTGATCAGTTCGTTATTGGCATATATCTTGACGGCCGTTTTTCCATCTTCCGCGGAAGGCGAACGTTCAACTTTGACCAGGCCTTTTTTGAAAAGATATCGCACGGCCTTTTCGCTTGTTGTCTGGATCTCGATCTCTTGCTGGATCCCATTCAGGAAACCAAGTACAACCTGTTCGATATCTTTCAAAGACGTTTGCTCTATATCCCTCCTAAAAAGCTCTCTCGGATGTGAATCAGCCAGGGGCGACTGGTCATCGCCACGCCACTCTTCGGCAAATATCTGCGCAGACGTAACAACGAACGACAGATTTCTTTTTTCAGTAACTGCCGGGTCCGTTGCAACATTGACATGAATGGCTTTTGCCAAAAGGGCTTCTTTCTCCGTCAAATCGAACGCCCCTTCCGGCACATAATCCCAATTTGACACCGCTGCTTTCCATCGCGCAGGGAGCGTCTCTTGTTTCATCAACTCCTGCACCGTGTCACGAATTTTCTGTATTGTCACCGGTGAGGAGGCGAATTTTTTTGCTTCTATAAGCACCTGGCGTTTTTTCATGGCTGCCTTACGTATCTGTTCGATGGCCCTCTTCTTAGAACTAATTTTCTCTTCCGCGCTCTTTTTCTGTTCGGGCAAAAGTTTTGTTTCCGCCAGCGATCTTTGCTCTTCCAAAAACAAATTATTCGTGGCTTGCACGGAAGCAGCGATGGCGCCGTTGAGAACTCTTTCGTCCTGGAAGGAATCCAGCATGTCTCCAAAGACCCCCAAACTTTTATTAGGCGATCCCTGGTCTATCCTATTGAAGATATCCTGGATCTCTCCCTCCCAGAATTTTTTCCACTGCGCGACGTTCCAATCCCGCATCTCAAGCATTCTTAAATAATTGGCCACCGATCGAACGTCCTTTTCTCCACCGATCGCTTTGACCTGATCGCGCAATTCCTTCAATATCTCAACATCGCTCGCCCCTTGACGGATCGCCAGCTGAATGCCGCGCACATTGTAGGAAAGGCCGAGTCCGCCGTCCTGATAGGAAAGATGAACGTGCTCCCCCTGCGCCAGTTTCTTTTGGATAAGAATTTCGATAACGTTTAAGGGGGCTTGCCCGTCTTTGGGCTGTGAAACAGCAAAATCATTTATCAGAAAATCAAGCAGCTCCTCATCCACAGGGCCTACGGCTTGTTCATCCAGCGGGGTCAATTCTTCTTCCCAAATAGCGTTCTCAAAGGCTTGCGGCAAGGGACGGCGTCCCACCGCGATGGCCGCCAGATTATTCGCGTCATAAAAATTGCCCAAATCCAGGTCAAAGAGCCACGCGGCGGCCTCCGCGATGCCTTCCCGCTTTCGCGTGAGATCTCTTCCCCGCTCCTGGCTGAAATAATTATGCATGCGTTCCCGTCGATACAAATCCAGATCGGAAATATAGACAATACCGACCTGCTGGCCGTCTTTTCTCTGGCCGATGGATACCCTTGATATGCCGCCCTCTTGAAGCTTTATAAAAAATTCCGGGAAATCCTGCGCGACCCCTGACCCGGCCGCGGTGGCGGGCGAAGAAGCGGGCGAAGACGAAGAGCCAAACGGACGGCTGGTCACACCCGTGATCCTTTCGAGAACTATCTTAGAAAGGATAGCGACCTCGTTATCCGAAAAAATCTGGTTAAAATCAACATCATATTGAGTCGTAATATCTTTTTTTTGAAAGTGCGTGTCAAAAATTTGATAACCCGGACGTTGCCCATATAGTTCCTGTAACAACTCAATGCTTACTTGTTCTGCCTCGTCCCAACGGTCCTCTTTCACCGCCCCCCCAATTGAAAGTACGGCCTTAAAAATATAGCTCTTGGGGCTCTTTAAAAATTCACCAAGCTGCTCCCGCGCGCGCTCTTGCGTCAATGGTGAGGAAGAGGGTTTGGAAAGATTGGAATGAGAGTCGTCCTTTAGTGCTTTATCCAGCATCCGAAGTTCTCGCAGATTTCTAAACGAATCCGTTCCGAGCATAAAGATCAAGATCCCAAAAAGGGTGATCATGCCCGCCTGCCCTGCTAAGACTTTAAACTCGGCGGCTTTCAAGCTGGCTTGGGCCTTTGTCCGGACGGCTTCATCGGGATGCTGCGTGAGTTGCTGCAGAATGTCTTTGCGGCTGGCGATCAGTTGGTCTCCTGCCAAGAGCCTGTCCGCGAAAAGCTCCTCCAAGACAAAAGAGGCAATGGGTAACCGCTTTCCACTGACATCGGTTAGATTAGAGATCTGGACGAGGGCCTCAAAAGATTCCTGGGGGTCTGAAACGGTGACCGCGATCTTAAGAATAATTTCTTTCTGCTCTTGCAGATCCTTGGCAAGACTTATATAGCGCATGAGGCCTTGAAGATCGCCATTGAGCTTGCCCTCACGGAAAGCCTGGGACATGGCCTGCGGATCATCCCGCGGTTCCGCCGCTTGCGCGAGAGCCGGATTAAAGATACGGTCGCCATCCGTGACTTGCTGCGTTAATTCCCTCAAATATTTCTGGTCAGTGTCTTTCCCGACTTCAGTCACATTGGCGCCAACACTCACATAGCGTCCCTGCGGTGTAACGCCCTCGTTGACCATCGCCCGCAGATTGTCGGGTGTCATGGTTGATATTACGCCCGCAGCAAGTACAGGCAATATTGCGTTAACTACTTTTCTTAAGACGGAAAACACGCTTTTGGATCGCAGCGATGTTTCCTGGCCTGCGGCCTCCGATAAATTTAAATCCAATCCCCCGGAAAAATATTTGCGCGGGATCACTTCCTGGGTGGCTGGATCAACGTCTTCCTTAATATAGTTATAGACACCCCTTTTGAAGGCCTCGAGATATTGCTCGTAGATCTTTTGATTGATTGTCTTATCCTGGGTATCGACCCCTTTGGTCTTGTTTTGGTCCACATATACCTTGCCCAAAAGACTCTCGCGCAAGTTCATCTTGTACCACGCGGCCAGGATGACCGAATTGTAGATCTGCCGCAGGTTAGCGAAGGTCTTGCCTTCATTGACCTCTTTTTCGAGTTCAGGGACGATTACCTCGCGAATGACTTGAGTCGTCAGTCGTCTGTCGTCAGTCGTCAGATTTTTGTTTTCTTTCTGATGACTGACGTCTGAAGACTGATGACTCGCAGCTAAATAGTCTTCTTCCAGCATCACCTTCAAATGACTCTTCACCACAAACGCGCTGCTGCCATTTTCGTATACGACCGCCTGTTCGGGCACGATCCACACCTTGTTGAAGGTGTCCATCGGGATCTCGGTTGTCCCGTACTTTTCTTTAGCTTGTTTGTACACCTTGTCCCAAAACTTCTTGCCCAATTCCTTTTCCGGGTACATCAGTGAGGCCGTCAACTGCTTCAAGATATAATCCTGCGCCAGAAGGTCACGGCCCATCTCGGTCGTCCCGAATCCCTGCGGGACGATGCGGTCTTTCTCGTAAGGCGAGAGGTTGACCCACATTTCTTTCTCCGGCACCGTCAGGGCGGCCAGAAAATATTTGATCAATTTGCTCGATTCTTTTCGCAATTCCTGGTCTTTGAATTGTGTGTGGCCGGTGTCAATGATGAAATCGAACTGCAGAGGATTGTCGGGGTGGATCGTGATCCCCTTGATGATCGCCGGGGCAAAGCCGGGGGATGGATTGACCATGGTACCGGGGGCGGGCAGTTCCAGAAGTGCCTGCGGGATCAATTGCGCGTAACCCGGCGGCAGAACAACGTTAAAGATGAACGTAACGGCGATAAAGCACGACAAGATTCGGTACGATAGATTTTTGCGTTTCGTTGTGGTCCCGGAGGTCATGAGGCTTTACCCTTTCCCGGCCCGGTATGGGCTGGTTGAAAATGTAGTACGAAGTATGCCATAGGAATATGTTGAAAACAAACTTTTCGCCCGGCCACATAAATCTATAACTATATATATAACAATAAGATATGATACTTTATGGAATAATATTGGCGCTTTCCAGAAATTGAACCTCTCTTGGGGCTGATTCGGCCTGAAACATCGTTTCCAGACCCTCCGCCTCCCGAACCTGCTCAAGGACAACCTGCCAGGGCGAACCAGGATCGGCTTCGATTATTTTTCGGAATGCCTGCCAATTTTCTTTTGTCGGGTCCATGAAACTGGCCACAAATTTCTGCATATAGATCTCGTGGTTCGGTGTCAGGGGATCAAGCTTGTTGGTATAAAAACGATACCAATCACCTTTGAGCGGGCTGCCGTTGGTTTCCATGACAGCGTGTACCACCGCGCCGACCGGTGAATTCGCATCTCGTATCTCGTCGCTCGTCGCTCGTACAACGCTTTTCTGACCACTGGCCAATGTTTCTCGCCCCTTGATCTTAGTCCACGCTTCTTTCACGGCTTGCGGCAGATTGAGCACGATCAATTCTCTCAGCTTCTTGCGTAACCACGACAACATTTTTTCCCAAAGTTCGTAGAATTGCCTCTTAAACCACAACGCCCACTCAAACGCCCACGGCGCTTGCCATTGGCCACTAACCCCCGACCCCTCCACCCTACCCCCTATCGCGACTGGCGAGGAGCCCCGCCAAAGGTGGGGCGACGAAGTCCCGAGCCACTCCACGTCCTCCTTGTTCATGGCGAGGGGCGAGGAGGCGGGTTTTTTCTTTTGTATTTTAGCGAATGCTTTGGTGGCTATATCGATAAGTTCTTCAGGATTAAATGTATTTTTATCTAAAACATCAAAAATATTAGGATGTTGCGCTTGAAATAATTTCTTAGAAGTATCAGTATTTGCCACAATCACAACGATGATGTGGGGAAATTCTTCGTATAAATGTCTGGTTAAAGCCATCCCACCCATCCTTGGCATACGCAAATCACTGATGACCAATTTAAACTTATTGGGTTTTGTCTTTATTAAACGTAGGGCCGTTTGGCCATCAGCGACAATGGTAGCCCCTGGGAAAATATTTCGATGTTCCCTTCGCCAGACTTCACTATCATCAGCGATAAGAATAGCTGCTTGATCCACCGGCGAGGAGGCGCCGCCTTCCCCGCTGGAAGATGGAACAAAACTGATGCGCTCTCCTTCTCCCCTCCTCTTCTTGACATGCAATCTTATCTTCTCGACATAGTCAAAAAGCAGCTCCGCGCGCGCTTTCTCTTTTTGGCTTTCCTCTTCTGCCGGCCGCAGGCTCTTATAGACCTGGCGCATTTCCGAAACGAACAGTGGCTTTGTGATATTTTTCTCTTCTTTGGCTTCACTATGGATTTTTTCCAAGATTTTCCTGAACCCGGTGATATCGGATGGCGGTAAAACATTTGCTCCTTGCTCTATAATAAGAGCCATGACTTCCCGCAATATTTTAACGATGGGTTCGACGCGCGCAGATCGATCAACCGCCATATAAACGATCATGGACATACTTAATCCGGTCTCTTTATTAGTAATCCCGTAAATAACTTCCCCCATGTCATACGGACCAAAAATTTCCTCTCTCAAATCCCATAGAAGCTGCACCTCCCACGGTCGCAGCTGTTGAATAATTTCGCCAAATATGTCCTGTAAAATCCCATAATTATGGAGTGTATAAAAAGCACCTCTGCCAAGAAGCCACCGCATACGGAATTCTAGGATCTCCTTGACCTTCGCTATTGAGTACTCTAACATCGCATCTCTGGAGTCATGCAGCGCCGCGATTTCAAAAACCTCTCCCGGACTTAAAGAATACACCCCGCGACCTTCCACCGGTGAGGAGGCGGGGCCGTATTCCTTCTGGATCGCGGATAAGGCCAAGCCCGCCACAACGTTAAAATCTTCCTGCGCTTGAGCTTTTTCCAATAGCGCCTCGACCCGCGCGCGTTGCCTGATGTTTAAGTCTCCGCGATGTCCCATTCTCCCCAGCTCCAGTATCGCGGCTTTCTTCCATTCCCGCAGGACGACCGCTTTTTCGTTGTCCCGAGGGACCGGCCGCTCCAAAACCCATTCCCAATGCGCGATCTGTCTTTCAATATCATTTTTTATCCGCGGTTTTTTAGAACGTGGCGCGCCGATGGCAAGCCGAGAAACAGACGGATTCAACTCCAATATGACGCCCTTTTTAAATCTCAATACAAAATACGGTTGAAGCCGAAAATAGAAAAATTGACTCAAGATCCTCTTTTTATAAAGAGCCGCTCTTGGATTTTGCCTCATAACGGACAGCGCTTCGCAGGGATTGATGATCTTCGTCAGTCTATTGTTTTCGGTGACGTAAACCAGCGTATTGCTTTTGAGCAATTTTTTTAATTTCTTTTCCAAGACGTCCATCCCCTGATACCGCTTGAATATTCCCCGATCATTAAGTACGTTAAAGATATTTTCCCGGGATTCAGTCCTTAAATAATTGACCGCGTCTTCGTTCCCCCCCACCGGCGAGGAGGCAGACTTTTTATGTAATACGATAGCCGTCACATTATCTTCTGTTTCTCGTTCGATAGCATCGTCCACCAGCGCTTGCGCGTCAGCCCCGTTCTGGACAAGATCGACCATGCGCCTGGCTTGCCGCTGAACATCCCTGTGCCCGGGATCAAGGAGCCCATCCGATGCGACGATAATGATATACTCTTCTCCTAACGCCACACTATAAACTTCCGGCTCTCGATTGAGAATTTCCGCAAAATCACCATCGCCCAGCGCTCGGGTAAATTGTAACCCCGAACCCTTGCTCCACACATAACCACGCCGCACTAAAGCCCCTTTTGCCTGTACGGCGGCCAACTCTTTTCGATTCGTCCGCACATTATGCTCCGGGCTTAAATGGATCTTTGGGCCTGAGGATTGTATGATAACGGGGGAGTCGCCAAGTATCGCGATAAAAGCTTTAACGCCATTTTCAGGGATATAGATTACGGATAAAGTCGTCCCTGAATCGTCGAACAACCTCGTTATTTCATGAAGATGCTTGACTGTTTGGGTTAATACCGCTTTTATATCTTTCCCTTTAACCGCGGTAAGTGATAATTGGAACAGGGTTTGAATATGCTTTTTGACCAGACCGGCAACGTGATCGCCACTGGGCCCATGCCCATCCATAACAGCCAACAACCTTCCTCTGCCGTTAGGGATCCCCGACAATTGTATTCTCGCGTTCACATACGCATCCTGCTGATATGGCCTGGCTCCTTGGGCGCGAGCCTCCGAAATTAAAATCGGCGAGGAGGCGTACGGCGTATTTTTAAGATTTTCTTCATCGAGATCAGGCCCCACATGGTGGATCGCCTGTAAATAATACGTTGTTTTGCCCAATAAATGCACGGCCTCAACTTCATACTGGCAGGCCAATAAATTCTCTTTCTCGCCATAGATACTAAAGGTCCTTGCAAACCCCAATGGCTCAAAAAATCTCATGGCATTCAGATTGCCGATAGGCACTTCTACTTTGATCTTTCCGATCTCCCCTTTTCTTTGAATGACCCTTTTCGCCAGAACATGCATAAGTTTTGGCCCGATGAAAAATCCGGATGTTCTTATATAGCGCTCAACGCCGATTTGCTCCAATATAACCAATCTTCCCTTTAAATAAGCTAAAACAAATCCCTTCACCTTTAGATCAGGATCGAGGTAAACATGACTGAATCCTGACCACCGATCGCCATGGATAATGTCCCTGATCCGTTGCAACGGAACCGATGCCAGAACCCCTTCTTCGTGAAGTTCTTGAGCCAAATAATAAACGTCCTGGATCACGTTCTTGATCCCTTTATCCTTGAATTTATTGAATGGAACGATGAGATATCTCGGTTTTGAGCCTCCGCTGGAATCCACCGGCGAGGAGGCGCCGCGCTTTTTATCCTCTTGCGATGACTGTTTCTTATCTGCCTTGCTTCGCTCCGCAGACTTTTCTGCATTACGTTCCTCATCAATTGATTTCCCAAACAATAATTTTATAATTTCTCCAAAAAATTTATGCATACGAGTGGCCCACGTTATCTGCTCATAGATTAAACTCTCGTTAGGCATTGGATTTCCTTCTACATATGCAACCTCATCGTTGAAAGCAATGATACGCCCTTTAGGTACACCATTTACCGTAAATATCCCATTAGCTTCAAAAGAAAAGACACTCCAAGGAGTTCCTTGCGGTATTCCAAGATCAGTGTCTAATTTATGAGAGTCAAAAGCACTATTAACTTCCAAGGTTGGCTTATTACCCCCTGTTCTTCGAAAACCAATAAACCTCTTAGGCCCTTCTTTGACACTGTCCAACTGATAATCGTCTACTACTGGATCATAATCAAATTGCGGGATACCGTGTTCATCGGTAAACCAGAAACCCGTTATCGGCCTTCGTTGCACAATTTTATCCAGTATCATTTTATGCAACCAATCTCCATCCAGTCGAAAATCTGATACCCGCGCGAATGTTCTCACTAATCCGGCGTTAAATGTCTTCACACCTGCGATCTTAAACCCGCGTCTTTTAGCTACACTGGCCAGAAAATTAAAAATAGGATAGGCCAATCCAAGCCCTGTATAAGGCCTGCAATCTATTCTTTCAATTCGTAATTTATTTTCGCCCAACTTTGCTACAACATCACCAATTTTTTTGCCGTCATAAGCAACATAAAAATGAAGAAGCGGCAACTTATAGGATCTGTTTCGAATTAACTCAAAATATTTACCGCTTTTTTCTGCCTTTAGCACAACTTTATGGGGGAATAGATTGGTGATATCATGCACGCCGGAATCTACCGGAGAGGAGGATCGCGGGCCTTGAATCCCCAGCTGGGGTGGATTTAACAGCTTGTCGAGATCTTGTATTTGCCTGGCATAGGCTTCTTTGTCGTTGGCCCCTGATGCCTTGCGTAACCTGTCCCAATTGCGGTGCAATTGGGGAAAAGCCTTCATTAACCCCATCTCATGGAATACATCCAAAAGATGGGTAAATTCCCTGATGGACCTCTCGTAGGCAATGACGGCACTACGGTCCCCGTGGGCCGCGGCATAAAACTTCAACCCTCCCGCTAAAACTGAAGCAAGGCTAAAAATAACCCTTATCCGCCAGCCGAAATTATCTCGCTCAAAAGGAAACGGCCTGCTATCGAAGTCGTTAATAAATCTGCTGAAATCCGCGCTAAAAATATCAATTTTTCGCAGCAGATCCATCGTCCCTGCCGCTTCATCATCAATATCTTCGACTAATACAGCAGGTTCGGTGGTCACATCCGGCAAGGAAACATCGAAGCGGTATGTGCCCTCATGATCGAACACTAGATCATAATGGCCATAGAGATTATGGATAAGCTTGACAAAATCATACAGCGGATCGTGACCCTCCGGGATGATCTTGGGATCGACCAGCCGGATATCCAGTCTCCCGCCCAATAAATACTCAAAAGGATCAATCAAAATATTGGCCAACTGAAGATCGCCATGATGATGAGATAAATACGGCGGCAGGAATAGTGCCGCGTGTTTGGAAAAGACCGATCTTAATACGGCAATGATAAGATCAAAATTGGGGTAAAAATAACGACGATCCCTCACGATCTGCAGATAAGGAGCGTTGAAGAGGTTTCCCAGGAACTCCGACTGCTCTCTGGCTTCTTGAAAACGTTTTTCCAGCTTTTGGAAGTGGAACTGCTCAAAAAAGTCAGGTGGTGTTGGTGCAATTTGTTGAGAATAAAAATCTGGACTTAAAAGAGAATAGATCGCGCGGGTCAACTCAAAAGTTGACCAAACCTCCCGGTCGCCAACAATAAAAGGAGGGCCGTCCTGCTGCCGGGAGGCATTATTCAGCGCTGCCCATTGAACGACCGAATTTAAATTTACCCACGGAATTTCTTCCATTAAGACGATCGTCTCTTCGTCGTTATCTGTTATTTCATAGATTTCAGGGAACCATCGGGCCTGATCTGCCGGTAATCCCCGGATACTGATCGCTTCGTGCAACAATCCCTCTCTACCTCCACGTTTCGCCAGCCTTTTTTCGACAAGCGTGCTCCCATCAGGACGGATGATCTTTGTTACCTGATTATAAGACCCGCCCTTGAGCGTCTCCCGGGCAGGTTGATCGGGAGGCAACCTGACATCGTTGGGAATGTGATAAATAACCAAACCATCATTGCGGTACTGATGTTCTTCTATGTATCCCCGCAGAACAAGATACATCAATGATCTCGCCCGCAAAACATGTCCGGAGCCTGCGATCGTCATCGACGCCTCGCTTCTTTCCTCCCGCAGGAATATAATCCCGATATCGTCCGCGGGAATTCCCAAGATCGCGGCATGAATCGCATAAAAAATCCTGCTGCGAATTTTAAAAGATCGCGCTTCGATCCCTGCTACAAGACGTGCCGCTATATTTTCTTTATCCCGATGATGCAATACGTCGGGAATTTGTCCGTTCCAGCCTGCGGCAAGCTGGACGTTTCCAACAACAACCCAATGGATATTCTGGCGCTCCAGCGAACGCGCCACCCGCCAGAAATTTCCGTTATCCCGGCTCTTTAATGCCTCTGTCAATTGAACATAAACAGACAAGGCTGGATCTGGACTATTCCCCATCGGCGAGGAGGAAAGATTTGCGTTAAAGTACGCGGCCAGCGCGGTCAGCGCCAATGGATCATCGACAATGGCCTGATGAGCCGATTGAACATTCTCAGGTCTTTCCAAGATAACAGTTTGCTCGCCGTTCTTTAAGTCTTTGATCACAGAAGCCAGGGGTCCAGCGATTTCTTCTTCAGGAAGAAGATGTTCGTCTCCCTTCATAAAAAGAATGAGGTTGGATCTTGTCCTTTCATTAAATTGCTGATTGGATCGGCGGCTGAATAAATATCGTTGCGTTGTGCTGTTTGGCCAAACAGTTATTATATAGTTGATCGCATGTTGATATTGATCGAAATTGAAATTGACTTCGCCTTCGGTTAACCAATGCACAACCTGCTGTGATCCTCCCAATATCGGAGCGACTTCCGCGACAACAGCCTCCTGAAATGATCCATCAGCGCCATGATCAAGGATCATTTGCCGAAATACATTTGCGCCATAAGAATAGCCGATAACTCCGAATGACGTTCCAGCCGGATGTGTGCTCAAGTATTCGCGCCAGCGCTGATGAAGCCTTCGGGCGATCTTCTCAATGGGCTGGGCATGATTGTATAAAAAGAAGGCAATATTGTACTGTTCGCGCAATTTCTTGATCAGAGAGCCGAATGATGTTACGGTTGATTCACAAAACCCTTGGACTAAAAGTAGCGTGGGTTTATTTTCATCAAATTCATAGAATGTATAAACGTTGATTAAATTATTGAAGATCTCCTGGACGTGGTTAGTTAACGAGGTCCTGCCTTGCCCAGAGAGCTCATTGATCAGTCTTTGTTCCAGCACAGCAAGGAGTATGTCAAATCGATATATTAAATATTTGTTTAACCAGTGCCCATTGAGATCGATCGGCAGGTATCGCGCTAACAGCTCTTTGGTCCTTTGCAGCGCCGCTTGATAGTCCGGACTATCCTTGATTGTTACTCCTTTTTCCCGCGCCTGCTCCATTTCTGCCGGCGAGGAGGCTGTTTTCCTTTCCAGGTATTGCTTGCGGGTAATACGCCAGTAACCGTCTTTAAGAACAAAGCCGATATCTTTAAAAAGGCTGCTTCCCCGGTCTTGAGCCATCGCGATTTCAAATTTTCTTTCCCAGAGCCATGGAAGCATCAATTCACCCATCCAAATCCGGCGCAGCCGACCAGCCGTTGTTTTATCATCCAGGTTCATCTCGCCGGGGAATCCTTCCGCAAAAAGCGCTTCAATACCTGGATCATCATGAAGAGATCCTCCTCCGATCAATACGATATCTGGAGTTTCCTTCGTAACGGACAAATGAAAGTCACCAAAGTAAGCTTTTTTACGTGCGTATACATTAACTAGTAACAAATTTTCCTTGTTCGTCGAAAGCTCGATCTCTTCGATGTCCGAAAAAACTGGGAATAGCTTCATAAGGTCAGTCTCATAATGCACAGCGAGTGTTCGATATGTCGATACCCAGGGATATAATTTCTGACGATCAATGACTTGGGCAACACGCTTAACCATCTCCAGGCTGGGCGTCGCGAGGCGATGGACTATGTTTCTGATCTCCTGATCGATCTGGGCCACCGTTACCGGTGAGGAGGCCCACCCTGAACCGTACGGTTCAGGGCGAGGTCTCGCCAAATCATAAGTTTGGCGGACGCCCTGCGAAGGACGATCGTCCTTCATCTTAAAATTAAAGGCCGCTGCGAGTGCGCCAAAAACAGCTCTTCTCCCCCAATGAACCCGCCGAAGGCGATGCTCGCCTTTGGCGGCCAGCCACGGTTGATCATTAGGGTCTCGCAACGGCCTGGATGTGTCCTCTTTTATCGGTGAGGAGGCGGATTCTTTGACACGCACGATAGTCGTGGTGCTCACGGCATGCGTTTCGGACATAATTCGTCTGGCTTGTCCTTTTTTAGTTGTATGAAGAATGATAAGGTGTCCTGTCCTGCACCAATCATCCCATAGTTGCTTAAATACCTTTAAAGCCAGATCAAAATCAGCTCGTGAGCATTCATTCATTTTAAGAAATCTTTCGACACCATCGTGATGAAATTGTTTTTCGGCCTCTTGTTGGCTATATTCATGGAAAATCTTCCAATAACGTTCCAAATAGTAAACGAGCATCTCCTCTGTATAACAAATGTCGCTTAGACCATCTTTTTCTACATAAAATTCTTGTTCCATGGCCTCTTGGAGCGCGTCGAAAACATAACCATGGAAAATTAAAGCAACGATCATATGCCAGATATCATGTCCTTTGGGTAATTTTCTATACGGCTGCATCTGCCCGTTAAACCAAAGAGTGGATCTTCTGTGAATAAACCAAAACAGACCTCTGCGTCGGCATTCTATGGTTATCTGTTGAGTCTCATCATCTTTACTTTCTGCCGGTGAGGAGGAGCGGTCGTTTTCTCCCGCGTGAAGCCGGCGCACGGCCTCGGCCCGTTGTTCCTTACCCGCTTCAAAATATCCGGTCTCGATCAAATCCGACAATACGGATTTATGCAGGATGAATCTCCCGCGCACGAGCAAAGTCCACGGGGTTGTCTCCAACGTCCGTGTTGTGTCCGCTTCATAATGAACAAGCGCGATCTCCAACGGGTACGGAGTATTCCAGAGCATCTGCCGGAATTCTTCCGTTTGGAACTGCTCCTGCGAAGCCAGGGATCCATAGAAAAGCGTTTCCAGCTTTTGCCATTGTTCCGGCGCGCGGACGCGCAGTTCTTCGGCCCAGCGCGAAACCCAGCCGACCTTGTGCAGGTCTCTGGCTTCCACCAGCCAGTCATAAAGTTCCCGGTAAATCTTCGTTTCAGCGACAATGGCTTCGAGATATTGCCGGCGCCGGACGCCGAGGCGGGGGTCAAGGATATTGCGCAGGATCTTAAGAGTCTCGACATCTAAAAATGGCCTGCACTCCAAAAGGTGCTCGAATACCTTCTCGAATGATGGGGACAATTGGCCAAGCCCATAAATACGGCTGTAGGATTGGGAGGCATCGATATGATCGGCGATATTCAGAATACCCAAAAGCGTCTGGACCGTTTGACGTAAAGAATGACGCTGCCATTTCCAGCTTTCCTTAAAGCCGGCCCAATCCGCGTGAAATTCGATCAAGGCGCTCAAAATCACCTCTTCGTCAGCGCCGCGCAAAAGACCTGTTTTCCGGAGCGCACCCCAAAGCTTCGCCCTTTTAAGCAACTTCACGCTTAACCGGCCGTGCGGACGGACGATCTCTTCCTCATAGGCATTCAATGGTCCGATTTTGTCGATGATCGCGCGGATCCTGGGCAGACCTTTGCTGACGTCCTGCGTCAAGGCGGCCAAAAGCAGCAGGACAATATGACGTACAGAAATAGCGCGGTCAGGATAATCCTGTTGCCATTGCCGGATAAGAACTAACGTGATAAGCGCGGTGCGCGCCTCGTGACGGCCGACGGAAGCGTCGGTCAGATCGAAAATGGCGTTGATGACCGGCGCATGTTCCAGCGGCAAATACTCTGCCATCGCCGGAATATGCGCGGCAAGCACTTCTTCCCAGGACGGGTTGGACAATAAAGGATATTTTTTGTTTAAATTGAATATCAGATCCTTAAGATCGGCATCAGGCGTGTTTTGATCAAGAAGAGAAACGGAGGAAGTGTCTGACTGCGATAAGCCGTTGAGGACGCGGCGCCACTGACTGTCCGTGAACAGATCCCTGAAGCGCGCGCGTAGCACCGGCAGGGAATCCCTGGCTTCCAGATGGTGGATAACATCCAAAAGCGCGGCGCGCCGACGGTCATCCGGTGCCAGCAATTGCAAACGGGCGCGCAAATACTGCACCGGTGGGCCGCGGATGATCATGGGCCCGTCATATCGGCGTCCTTGAGCGGCATCTTGCGCCTCCAAATACGCCGCCCGGGCAACCAATAACTGAACGCGCTCAATGGACGTCGGTAAAGCCATGACCAGCTGGCGGAATGTCCGCGGGCCTGAATTGAAGTGTCCTTCCGCCTCTGCCACATCTTGCGGTAATCTTGCCAACGGAGATCTCTTGGGCAACGCGGCCCGGGAGCGCTGAAGCGCTATCACATATTCTCCTTCCATCGCCTTAGAATAAACATAAAAACTCTCATGGACCGAAGGGAATGTCCTCTCTTTGACTTTTTGATAATAACTTTCGACCCGTTGACGCGGCGTTCCTTCCCACGGCCCGATCATTTTCGGGGCCTTTCCGCCGGGGAATTTGCTGAAATCCGTCCATCCCGACAGGTCATCAAGGACCAGCACCTGGCCGTCGGTAAATATTCCGGCGCCGATGCCGATGGTGGGAACCGCAACGGCGCGGGTAACACGCCGCGCGACACCCGCGTCGGCCAATTCAATGACGATGGCAAACGCGCCGGCTTCTTCCAAAACTTTCGCGTCCGTGATCAGTTTCCCGGCCTCCATCGGCGTGCGGCCCTTGACGCGGTGTTTCTGTTCGCTCTGCGGCGTGTGGGCAATATGGCCCATGACCGCGATACCGTCTTTGACAATAGCCCGGATAACGGTGGCCACTTCTTTGCCGCCTTCAAGCTTGACCACATCGGCGCCGGCGGCAATAAGACGTTGCGCGTTGCTGATGGCCTCTTGCGGCGTGTCATAAGAATGGATCGGCATATCGCCGACCAGCATTGCCCGACGACCGCCGCGTTTGGCGGCCGCAACTGCCTCGATCATATCTTCCATCGAAACAAAGGTCGTATCTCTGTAACCCTTGCGCACCGGACCATACGAATCGCCGACCAAGATCACCTCGATGCCGGCTTTTTCCAGCAACCGGGTATCTTGCTCGTTATAACCGGTCAGCATGGTGATCTTCGTTCCTTGCGCCTTCATCTGCCGCAAAACCTCCGGCGTGACCTTCCCGCTCTCTTCCACCGGCGAGGAGGCGCCATTTGAAGATATATTGACCGTTTTGTTATAATTGCCCGTATTAAATACATGTGAATAATTTTCACTAAAATATTCGGCAAATTTTTTATCAATCGCTTTGAGGGAATTATAAATACATAAGTATATATTTGCGGGATGAGCTATATTGGATACATCATCGATAAACAATAGAGGAAGGGCCCTTTGGGCGTCCTTTAATGCATTGAAATCATAAAAATAAAGCTTGTCATCCTGTAAGGAAATTAGCACGTTATAAATGTCCACATCGGGATCAAAAATACCATGTTTCCACTCCTGCAAGATCAGCTCAACGACATCATCCACCAAACCATAAGCCACTTGGATCGATTGCTGTATCTGCCCTTCCCATCCATCAAATTTTACTGTTTCTAATTCCCTGATCTTCAAAAAGATGCGCTCTAATACATAATTTAATGGAATACCTCTTCGCTGATAGATAGCTCTCTTCACAAAGATAAACTCTCCGCTATCTTGAACAAAATGGGACGATCCTGCTAAAAGAGAGGCCAATACGCCTGCATCCAACAAGGATTTTCGTATATATAAATTATTAATGATTTTGCCCAATATGAAAATATCTCGTTTCTTGAGGCGGGCCAGGTTATATCCTTTTTCTATATCATCATGAAAATCTATCGTTCCTCCCCTGCCTTTTCTGCCTTGGGCATCGTATATTATCTTGTAGTCCCTTGGTATTTTCAGGACATCGGGCGCTTCCGCTGCTCCGACTGCTTGCATCATCGTTCCTTCCCGCCCTTTTAAAAATGTGATCTTGCTCTTTTGATCCGCATAACCCGGACGCACCAAGTCTCCTAAAAACAAAATGTTAGAACGAAAATATAGATCGAGTGCTTTATTCGTCAAAGGGAGCACCATCATATCATCCGATAAATGCAATACGGCATCCCTTGAATCGGCGATAATATCCTGAAGCCGACCAGGAATAAAGTTGTTGTCATGCAATACGAGCAAATATTCCTGGCCATTTATCCTGGCTCTGCTGTAAAACACCCTGCCAGATGTATCCGCCGTCATGAAATTATAGGACAAGTCGACCAATGGCTCTTTTACCTTTGAAGACATGGCTATGTCTTGATGGATCAACCCTAACATCTGTTCAAGCCCGGCGTTCGGCCCTATTGCTCTAAGCACATTAAGTATGGCTTGCCCTCTTTCCAGGAAACCATCCGTAAGTTGGCGTATCGGCGAGGAGGCGATCCCCCACAGGTGGGTACGGACAGTTCCGTTGACCTGAACAACAACTTCGATCGATCCAAAATTTTTAATGCCCATGATCTGCAGATGATCGAATACTCCCATGTCTTGCGTGGAGCCGTTTGGCCATTGATGGTGCCATTCGAATTTGGAGCCGTGACGATAAATCTTCAGAACATCCCCGGAAATAAGCTCAACGTGCGCGCCGGCCAGCGCGTTGAACCCTTCAAATTCAATGACTTTTTTAACGTCCTGACCGCTGGCTATAAGACGCCTATCAGCTGTCATCAAATCAAAATGTTCCACGATCCCCTGCGGATTTATTTTTTCGATCAATATTGGACTCCCCCGGGTCCACATGAAGAGCCGCTGCGCATAACGCTGGGCGATCTCTAAAGGCGAAAGCAATAGTCCCAGAGAAATATTGGAATCAGCGGATTGGGACGCGGTCAGATCAATAATAAAATCAACCCCGGCGAGGAAAAACTCGACATAGCTCTGGGCGTTGGCCCGGTAAACGCAGCGGATCCTTTGGACCGCAAAACCTGCCGAGGTTAAGATCCGGACTTCCTGTCGCGCGCATTCATCACATACCTTTGGAAAAACACCAGGATATTTTCTCTTTAATGCCAGATCCAGATCCAGCAGCGTTTTGGCTTGATCCGGATCCGATATATCTTCCTCTATGGTGACCAGCAGTGTCTTAAAACGAGCGACCTCTTCCTGTTCAGCGGCAGATAAGGGCCGATTTTTTATTTGCTCAATCGCCGGAATAATGTTTGCCTCAAAACGACTTAAGTTAATATTGGTAAACTGTTCCAATCCATCAAAACGCCCGTTTTCCTCCGCCGGCGAGGAGGATGGGCCCATGAGGCCCGGGCTGTTTAATCTTCCCGGGTCAGACAAAACAAATATCTTCAGATAAGGCTTAAGGGGTTGGATAACGGGTTCTCCTCCTTCTTCGGGAATCCGCCATTCCTCGTGTCCTGTGTAAACAACAACGTCAAAAAGCCCCCCGGACATTTGGGCCAACGCAAGATCCTTGGGGTCCATGCGCTCAATAAGATCATGAATAATCCCATCTGCATATTGAGAAGCTCTCAGCCGCGGGTATTTATTCCTCAAACTTTCTCCGATCATCTTTTTCGTTTCTTCTAAAGTAAGCGGCGAGGAGGCGGAAATCCGCTTGAGAACGGCAGTCAGCGCTGGAGCTTGATCGGGAGAGTCAGACGGTTGTTGTTGGTCAGCCGTTAAATAATAGACATCTTTTCTCAAGCCGGCCGGCGTGACGATGGTGCGGAGGTTGTCCTCTTCCATAATAATAATGACGTGGGCCTCCTCCCAGGCTTTAACAAATTCCGGTGTCGCCCGATAAAGCAGTGTGCCGCGTCCGGTGGAACCGCTGGAAATAGTTGCGACATTTTTGATACGCCTTTCTCTAAAAAGTTCCTGGACAATGGACCGCTCAAACAATCGTCTTGAATCGGCCGCTGTCGTCATAAGATGAGATTCCGCGGCCCGGCCGGCTATTGTGACAAAATGGTCCCGGCGGTGCGATTCAAAGACCAACGGCACGGTATAAACACTGCCGATGATATTGCCCGGCACAATAAGGATCTTCTTATTCCTTCCCGCCAGATCCGCCAGGAGCCGATCGCGATCCTCCCCATTCCTGTCAAATTTCAGCTCTAAGTCCAAAGGCTGCTTGACAATTTCCAGGATACCAGGGCGTTTCCCTTCCCTCCATTGATCGTCTTTCGATTCCCTGCTGAATTTTACCCCGCCCGCGTCTTCGATCGCGTTAAATTGCGCGCTGTCGAAACAGTTTCCTGCCACAGCCAACAGCAACGCTTTCCAAAGACGCTCCTCGTCCTGTTTGCCGGAAATCCGGTCAAAGAATGTCGACACTAATGGCCGGGTGACTTTATCATAGATGCCTTCTTTAAATTTAAATAAAGGCTTATCGTTCCCGGTCTCAAGTTTGATGAGCCGCTCCATGATCTCATCGATCTCATAGAGAGTTAAATTGTCCATCGCCGCACTCTTTGACCACTCCAACAACGCCTTTCTGATGTCAATTCTTCGCCGGCGATCGGGGAGTCTCTGGCTTGCTCTGGCCCAATATCTAAGGTAATCCTTGTACTCTTCAAGCGTTATGTATCGTGGCATATCCTTCAGATATGTTTTGATCTTGACATTGCGCCCGGGAACGATCCCCGCCGGGAGGACGCGGGATCGCAAGAAATTTTCGGTTAACTTTTTAATGCTTTCAGCCGGAGATGGCCTGTAAGATCTTAGTAAACTGATGGATTGCTTGTGCCGGGAGCCGTCTGCTTTTTGAAGTACCTCATACGCGGCTTCACTGACCTCCGCGATCGGATTATAAGCGAATTGATCCACCAATAACTCCAATACATTGCTTGTGCGCTCTTCTGTGGACAGTTGCGCCAATCCCAGGCCGCAGAGAGCAAAACGAAGCTCTTCCGTATCGCGCGCCTGAACCGGTGAAGAGCTGGAGCGTTGATGCATGACCAGGGGCACGCCGCGCGCGAGTTTATGCGCGCGCCAATCAATGATGCCGCCTGCCACGACAACTCTGTCCGTCCTCAAGATTGTATCCGCAGCATTCATAAATGTCCCGTGACCGGAAAGAACCACCGTTTTCCCGGGATATTTCTTGTTATTATCGCGCAGCCATCGCCCGACACGGTTGAGCATCATCAGAAAACTCTCGCTTCCTTCCGCGGCAGAACGCACCACAACATCTCCTTGTCGATACTTATCCGCCCACTCTGCCTCAAATGATCCGAATCTTTCCATGACCTCCTCAAGCAGCAGGCCATCCCACCGGCCGAAGTTGATCTCAATGGCTTCCCCATCGATGGCCACCGGGATCTCAATCGGTTGTCCCAATTCCTGCTGCAGATACCGTACAAATATCAAAGCGGTTTCATTTGTCCGTTTCAAAGGACTTCGCCGGAAAATAAAATCTTGCGGATCCTGCCGGATTCGGGCGCCGATCATTTCCAAAAATATTTCTGCGCCCTTTTGGGTCTCTGCCAGGCCAATCGCGTTGACACGGCTGTCCTCATTGTCCGTGCGGCCGTGGAAAACGCCCTTTTCATTATTGTCCGTCGTTCCATGGGCGACCATGATCAGATCATAGTCCAATTCCGGCGGCGCATACCCGCGCGCGTAATGCAATCTCCAGATCCCTTGCCGCGTATCAAACTTCAATTCAAAGCCTGGGGGCGTGAGCATGCGCTTCCAATTTTCCCCCGCCGGTGAAGAGGCGCTGCCGTCCTGGTCCGATCGTACCTTATCTTGTTCCATCGTCCCGCTGCCCTGATCTTTCCCGGAGCCGGACTTTCCCTTTCCTTGATGGCGAGCGAAGGTCGCAAGCGATACATTGATGGATACTGCGGCCGGGAAGACATAGATCAAAAGCACGCTGTTGGCCACGGTCCCGATGACCGTAGTCGTCAATGCCATGAATTCATAAACGGCGGATCCCCGGAAGGAATTCTTTCCTCCCCGTCCAGCCTGCCAATCCTGGTAAGCCCGGTAGCCAAGGGCAATGACATTCAAGGCCAGCCCCACCATGACCGCCGAATCGGCCAGGAAAGCGGATTCTACCGGCGAGGAGGAAGTAAACCACCGGGCAATATCCTTCAGTGAACGATTGGTCGCTTCTTCCATTAACTTACGTACCGATTGGGATGTGTTATGTTCTTCCTTGGAAAGGGCTATACGATTTTTTCTATTTAAGAGATGATCAGAATGGAGATCGTTGATAAACGATAACGTTGGTTTATTCAGCCACTCGGCGAGATGAAGCACTCCCGTATGCGTTGTCACAACAACATCGCTTAAATACATAAGCGCTGTTAAACGTAAGATATCATTACTGCCCACCTTAACCAATTCGGCCTCTACATCGGAAACGCCCTCCAGCTCCTGATACAATCCCACGATATTTTCGTGTCGACCAAATTCTTTCCAACATTCGGGCCCTTCATTAATAATGACAATCCCTTTAAATTGTTTAATTAAATTTTCCAACTTTTTAACCCATATTAACCGGTCCGGATTCCAGCATCCATTTAACCCTTTGAGGGGATTTACAAAAACTATCGGTTTGCGTGGACTCAAGACAGATATGTATTTATCTTTAAGATGATTGATCTTTTGCCTAAGAGTAAGACTGAATAGTTCTTCACTTAAAATAAATGGCAAGCCGTTCTTTATCGCCTCAAAGCCAAATTGCTTCAGAACCAGAGAATAGATCCGATAGGAAGAAATCGTTTCAAAAGGTTCTTTTAGTTTTATTCTCTGCTCTTCTCGTTTTTGTTGGCCGGGCAGCCTGAAATATGTGCTTCCCCAACCATATTCGTAGAGTGTTACCATGTGGGCTTGGGATACGTATAAACGTTCAGACATGTCAAAAAGAGAAGTTAATAGCAAAGATTTTTCATCGGCACCTTCGACTACATCCCTGGTGTCAAGTTGCTCTATGGGGATGACCTTAACCCTATCAGTAAAATTGACTAATTGGGCAACGTTATTGTATATCTCAATTGTGGCATTAGGAAAATTGCGTTCCAGAACAGGGAAAAGAATCCAGCCTTCAAGAATTGCATAACTTAATCCCTGATCTCTGTTAATATAGATAACTCTCTCAATGGCTGCCCGTCTCTTTTTGTTGAAGTAGCCTTTCAACCCTTCAGGAAATCTGCTCGCTATTAAATGAGCGCCTATTTCTACCGGCGAGGAGGCGCCGGGCGCGGAAGAATCGCTGCTGTCTTCCTGCCTTGAGGACCTGTCCACTCCCTTGAAACCGTTGAGAGTTTTCTTGAGATAACTACGGAAGGCTAATAATTTGCTTGCAAATTCTTTGACTTTATAATATTCGATCTGTTGTTTACATAAAACATCGAGTAAGCTTACTGTCACGCTATAAGCTTTTTCTTTCATATAAAATTCTCCCCAAATTTTCTGGGCTTGGCTCTTCGGCTCCGGCTTGCTGTCCAGCAGGGCCTGGATGTGAGGGTATACTTCATTCAGCAGATGTTCGATTTCACTTCTTAACTTGGGGATTGAAACAGTATTTCCGGCTAACCACGGATCGTCATCCAGGGAAACAGTCCACTTGCCAGCCGCTGGCGGCGATTTTTCCATTATCTTCTCTGCCGCTTCGATCGGCTTGGCCAACTCCACAGGATTCCTGTGCCCCTCATCAACTCTTGCCTGCCATTTACGCTTTAAATAAAGACCAATGAAGCGCGCGGCAAATATGACGGTCGAAAATACCAACAAGACCAGCCCCGTGATGACCACCGGATCGGCCAGAAATGTAAACTCAATCGGTGAAGAGGTGCGGTCTATTTCCCATGCTTCCGGAGTCCAAAACTCGCCGCGTCCCGTTGCCCACAAGCCCCTTAACTCATCGTCCGAAGGCATACCAATTTCATCAAAATATTCGCCGTAAATGGGACTCTTGTAAAATTCCCACAATCCTTTGTCTTTACGCAAATAAGAAGCAGAACGATCGCGTCTTTCAAACACCTCCTCTTTGCCGACATGTTTCGTACGGCCCAGATCTACGAAATAAAGACGGTTTCTTTGTCGATCCAATCCATAATTCAGTGCGATCAAGGCCTCGTCATAATATATCCCTCTTTTGACAAGCTTTAAAAGAAGGGCCCGTTCTTTATCAGCGATGTCGGGGAATTGCGTCTTAATGCCCCTAACCTTGCTCAAATAGGAAATATCATCGTGGCTGACGAATAAGTGCCTTTGAACAACCACAAATGAATAGTGGCTCTGGTTGATAACGATGTTATCGAGCACGGTAAAGGGCGCCACAATCCCGCCCATATAACGCCTTGCGAATTCTATTTCCTTTCCAAGTCTTTCCAATTTCTCGGCCGGCTTGGCAAGGAAGGAATACTGGGGCGTTTCTGCCAACGGGAGTTTAATAACGAAATCTCTTAACCGATAAGAAGATGTAAAATCCTCACTCTCGCCAACTATATAAGTCACGAAAGAATTGCTTCCAGACGAAAGCCGTATATAATCTTTGCCAACAATTTCTTCCTTCAGTTTCTCTTTCTCATTCTCCACCGGCGAGGATGATCCAGGGGGATCTTTATTCTCTCGTGTAGTTTCTGCTGGTGGAGACGGAACGTTGATTTCAGTGGAAGAGTTACGACGCAAGCGAGGCAGAATTAGTTCTGTGACAAGCAAGGTCACCGGTAAGGCGTAAAACAAAGATGAGATGTTGAAGGTGAGGCCTGCAATTGATGTCATAAAGGCCAAAAATACCAAGCGCCCATCCGGTGGCCCCCGCACGCTCAGATCTTTCGGCGGATTGTTCATCTTATATTCCCTATAAGCCATATATAAATAGGCAGCTATATTCAGCGCCAGACCGATGACAACAAACGGCTGCGTCATAAAATTTCCGACCGGTGAGGAGGCGCCAGGGGGCCGGCGGCCGAAACCGTTAAAGCGCACCGGATCATCCCACAAACGGACAACCCGCCGTATGTCTTTGCCGGATTCGGGATCCTGCACGCGAATGCCGACACCGTAAGGAGAAACGATCATCTGCGCCTGGACGCCGGGTTGTTCGTGCATCTCCAACAGGATCTTGAACGAAGGGAGCTTCTTCTTGTTCTTACGTTCCCCGCGCAACGCCTTGATGAAATTCGTTTTCGCAGACATTTCGCTGTGATAGATCACAATTCTTAGATCCGTTAAGTCAGCCGGTAAAACATCCACGAAATCCTGAACGTTTTCCAGAAATAACTGCTGGCGCTTATCCGCCTCATATCCTTTGGGACGGATGATCCGCCCCATACCCATCATGGCTCCCCGCGGGCTGTTTGCCCGAAACGCGCACACCAGGCAATCATTGATAGCGAAAGTCACGATACGCTCCTTCGATCCCATATTTTCAGCCCACATCGTTTCCTGGCGCAAAAGAGTATAAAAATGAAGATCACCAACGTGCCGTATTTCTACCTCGGGAAGCCACACATTCCCGCCATAGAAGATATCCTGCAGCGAATACCGGATACGCCCCTTTTTGCCGATGATCTCTTGCGCGGGCGGCAAGCTCGAAAGAGATTGTTCCATCTCCTCGGCCAACATCCGGCGCAGGTCTTCCCTGCCCGGGCCATAATCTTGCCGTTTGCCCTTGCGCCACCGAACCGCTGAAAGGGTCTTTGTTGTCGACGCATTGCCCCGGGACATACGCCATCCGGGAATAAGGTGTGCAAATAACTGCTCGATGAATTCGCGACGATCCTCCTCCCTCAAGATTATTTTCTGTGCCCGATCCGGATTGGCCGCACGCACCTGGCCCAAAAAATGGTCCAAATAACTGGACTTGATGTCCATCGTAACCAGACTATCGAGATCTCCGTGGGCTATCCCCCTTAAACCATGTAAACGCAATAAAGTATTGGTCAAATTCATAAAAAGAGAATTGTTGCCTTTACGGAACATCAAATAGAACATCGCGTACGCGTAAAAGGAAGCCGCGGGAACAATGTGTTTCACGCCGAAGTGCGGGTCCATTTCACTGTGCGTCACGAACACGCTCAAAGCGTCCCAAATGGCCTGAAGCTGATCATTGATCAGGATATCGTGGTCCACCCGGACAGGATCGTCCAGCGGAGAAATAAACCGCGTGGCGATCCGGTGGATCTCAAAACGTAATTTCCAGGGAATCGGCGTGGGGATCTCGCCGGAATGGATGTTCTCCGGCAAATAGATAGACCGGCCGCTTGCTCCTTCCATAAGGACCTTATGCATCTCCCGGACGCGTCTTTTGAATACGCTGACATCCGAAACGTTACCGGCGGCAAAATCCCTGATGAACTGCAAGAATGCCCTGCGTACATCCTGCTGATTGGCCCAGTACGCTTTTTGTTTGACAGTGCGTGGGAACGGGTGCTCTGCGGGATCGCGGACAAGTTCTGCCCAACGCACAACAGCGGCATTCGCCCAATCCCAATAAGGAATGAGCCGCCTGTATTGCCTGATCTTCTCGGGTGACAACACGACAACTTCATCCCCTGTAACCGGTGAAGAAGACTGGTTAGGAATAAGCATATCCGGAAAAAGCTTGTCCAGATGCCGTAGAAGCGCCTCCACATCGGCCGCAGTTCCCTGCCCATCAAACAAAGATCTCAATGGCCCCGTCAAGGTTTGGGACATCTCATTTCCCACGACTTTTTCTCTGATCATATCTCTGAATATCTGATCATTGCGCAATACCGCGTTCCATGCCGGGACGAGTTGCTCCAGAGGGATCTTGCGGATGCCTCGGTGCAACGTTTCCTTGTCAGCCCGCTTGAGCTTAAGAAGTGTGATCAGTTGCCGCGTGGCAAAATCATCGTGCTTTTCCCGGGCGAATTGGGCAAGGATATTGACCCCATACTGCCAGGAATAATGAAATTCCGTGATGATCCTGACAAGCACCCTATCAATAACCTGGTCAATGTCATGCCGATATTCAATGGGGTCTTGCACTTTGAGAAATGCATCGATTTCCTCGAGAATAGACCATATTTCAACGTCAGTCACGCGAGCCCAGTTGATCCGCCCTACCCTGAAGAGCTCAAGGGTCATCGCTTTTCTGCCATTTTCAATCGCGGGGATCTTTTGAGCAGGCGCCGGAGGCGACGGGATCAATGTTTTACTTTCCTTCCCTTTCCTCTCTTCCATGAATTTCGCTTGCGTGAGTTTTGTCGCTGGCGAATAAAGAACGGAGAATTGGAACTGTCCACCATCGCTCATCGTCAGATAGGCACGGAAGGTGACAACTTCTTTTTTACGATCGCTTTCCCGGGTCTTGTCATATATGGCCACAAGCTGACGCAATTTTTTGCGATCAAATTGCCCAGAATTGTATGGGTAGCGGCGTTTCAGCCAACCTGTAACTGTACGTTTACCGACAACCCTGGGCTGCCGTGCCAAATAAGCGGTAGAATGAGCGTATGTAACCAGCGCTTCGTTGACCCCGGACCAATCCACCACCTTGTCGGGGACCTGGCCGATGATCGTTTTGAGCTTCTCCGCGCTGTCCAGTTCCCCGGGAATCGTCGGCCAGACCGCTGACTCTTGATAGCGAATTTCGAAAGACTCCCCTGGCCCGACCGGCGAGGAGGCCCGCCCCGATCGTGGATCAGGGCGAGGTCTCGCCCCGCCAGAGGCGGGGCGGACGGAAGGCGATGCCAAGCGCAATCTTTGCCCGTCCTTATTGGCACTGCCTGAAAAGGAAGATGTGTCTTGACTTGGTTGAATGGATAAGTTATATTTCCAAATAGGAGAAACAGGCATGATAAAAATGTCGAATATATTAGAGCGCATTGTTTCAGATTCCGATATCCAGCACGGCAAACCTTGTATTAAGAATACACGCACTCCTGTATATGTGATATTGGAAGCGCTCTCGCTGGGGATGACGCCCGAAGAGATTAAGAATGAATACCCGCCTGTAAATGATAAGGATATCAGGGCATCGCTTTTATTTGCCAGCCTCCTTGCCAACGAAGAAGAAGTTCCCATACCGGTGAACCGTGACGTATGAAGCTGCTTCTGGATGCCGATGTTCCCCGCTCGTTTCTCTCCCGGCTTAGAGATCACGGTCATGATGTCAGCGATGTTCGCGATATCTCCAAGACCGCTCTTAAGGACGCGGAAATATTCGCCATTGCGCAAAAAGAAGGCCGGGTCCTTATTACCCGCGACCTGGACTTCAGCAATATTTTGATGTATCCTCCCGCCAAATCCTGCGGCATCATCGTCTTGCGCACCCATCTGTTGTCCAAAGAGGAGATATTTAGAATTCTGCTTGAAGCCATTCGATCTCCGCAAAAGCAATTGCATGGCACGCTGGTGATCGTTCAAAAAGACCGCCTGCGCTTTCGTAGATAAGCGGACCGGCGAGGAGGCGGCCTTCTGTAAAATCTTCTCGATCAAGACATTCGCTTCCCCTATATCTTCAATCGTAGTGAGCCTCGAGGTAAATTCATTTGTGGCATATTTATCCAGAAAAACCCCAATCTCCCGTATTAATTCTTCATCATCAATAACTTTTTCAATCAGGATATTTTCCATATCGGCAACAATGCCTTGCCACCAATTTTTTCTTACTTTATAGTGTTTTTTATCCCAATCACGCCCCGAGATGATTTTTTCAGGAATTTCATCGGCATGAGCTTCCTTCATCCACCTTAAATGGGCCATGATTTCTTCTCGATCCTTGTCTCCTGATCTCTGTATTCTATTTTTTTCCACCAGCGAGGAGGCCCTGGGGCCCTGGTTGCCGCTACTCCCGGCAAAAATGCGCTCCATTTTCTCGCGGATCCAACCAGGGGCTTGTCCCATAATGCGATCAACGTCACGGCTGGCCGCGGGATGTGCCTTGAGAAACTCCACCAGTTCTTTGAAGCCCTTGAGAATCTCTTCTTGATGGGCGCGAACATGCGGCATATACCCCACATCGCCGATCTTTGCCTTTATTGTTTCCAACTCGGTGAGTTCATCCGCGTTAAGCTCCGAAAACTTTTTTGGTCCAGCAATCTGCCTCGGGGGCACCCGCTTATCTTCTTTTTTAGCCGTCATTTTCGCGACCATGTCTCTGGCATTCTTTTGTGTCTCTTCGTGAGAAGCACCCTCTTCCTGTTTCACTTTACTCCTTTTACCAAAAACTATTTCCTTCTCCGCCTTGTCCTTGAACGTAGTCACAATACTTCGCGCTAAATGACCAAGACTGCTCCACTCGGTCCTGTTCTTACGGGGATAATATTTTTCCAGCTCCATGGCCTTGGCTATCTTTTGGTCGTCGCCATTCATTTCTCGGTCAAGACTAAGGGCCTGGTCGCGCAGCAGCCCGTAGATAGCTGGTTCTCTGCCCTGCTCCTGTTGAGTGATGCGCTGCCACAACATGTGCTTGGACGGGCCCTGGATAAATGTTCCCCTTGGTTGAGCAAACCTGTCCAGGTCCTCCTGCCTGGCCTGGACCAAATCATCCCAATGCACATAAACATAATGATCTTTGCCGTGCTTTTCCTTAATGCGATAGTAAAATTCCACCAATTTTTTATCTTCCAGGGCCTCGAAGGCTTTTAAAAGCGGTCGCGGTTCTTCCTCCAGCTTCCTGATTTCACCTCTTAATTCGGAAACCTTGGATCCTTCCAGAAAAGAAAACTCCTCCAGGCCATAGTTCTCTTTCTCGGCCTTCTCGATTTTTCGGAGCAGATAGGCAGCGCGTTCCAGGCGTTGTTCTTGTTTTAAGGCCGGATAACGATTGAGCAAATGATCCAGATTTTCTTTTTTAATTCCCAGGATTTCTGCTGTCTTGTGTTTGGACCAGTTATACAGACGTAATAATTCACGCAATTTCTCCTCATCTCCGCCCTGAACCGGCGATGAAGCGGCCCGGATGATGATAACCCGATGGCCTTTGCTGAACGCTCTTGTCAAATTCAATTCTTTTTGCGGCGCGGGCTCCCCGACTATAGAAACTCCCTCGCGGATCACATTCGCTGTATATGGATCATCGCGAACGTTATCAACTTTTACCGGCCGGTCATTGATATAGGCATTCTTCAGGAACCGCCGTAAAGTTTGCAGTTCCTCCATAGAACGGGTTCCACCCCCCAAGAATTTTATTGACCACATTGCAATGGAAGCCAACCAATTCATGCTTGTTCCGCCAACTCCCTTTCCGCGCAATTCTTCACTAACAAAATGGCTTCGAACAACAATGATATCCCTGTCAACAATAAAAGCGATCCATCCGATCGGATACCTTTCTTCAGTGTAATATTTATAAAAATAATATTGTCCATTAAGATACGTGCTCTCTCCTCCCCGACCTGCCACAATGATCTTTCTTATTTCAGATTCCTTTTTGATATTGTCCAATTCCATCCTCGATGGCAAATTGACCAACCCGCCCAGCGGCGAGGAGGATTTCGGTGTAGTCGAGAGAAAGACATCCCCTAATTCCCTGGAAAGCTTTTGAATTTCATCTTGGGTGATCTTTTGCCGCCCGGTTAATTTCTCATTGAGCCTTTGGACCATTCTTTCGTTTGCCTTTTCCTGCGATGTTTTTCTCATCGGTAGCGGCGCGCGTTCTCCCGGCATCCTCTCCAGCTCTTGATACATCCTCCGGCGCTGATATTTCTGCACATATTTCATTCTGACCTTGGGGATATCCGTCGACTGTAAGGTATCATAAAATCTTTGAATCGCTCTTCTTAAGGACATACTAACGCCTATCTTCTTCAATACGTGTAGCGCCTCCAGGACAGCGAAATAAGCAAACGCATCGGAGGCATCCCCCAGATGCACCATGCGCACCAGCGCCTCTTTCATCTGTCCTTCAAAAGCGGCTAAATAACGCTTGGACCCTAAAAACCTGAACAGCAGCGCTTGCTCCGCTGCCCTCGTGGCCATGGCCCGGATCTCTCCCTGAATACTGCGCGGATATTCACCCAGGTCCAAATTTTTCCTGACCGAAATCTGTTCCGCCCGGACAAAGGAAGTCACCATGACCATGGCGGCTTCTTCCTGGATCTGTTCCCGGATAACCCAAATGTTCTTCCTGATCCAGTAGTTAAGATTCAAATGCAACCAGTTGGTGTCGGGGTCGAATACGGAACGCTTATCTCCGTAAATACCTGGTCCCCAATATCCCAGAATGACGGCCGCTTCGGGCGTATGCTGCCATTTCTTTTCCACCCGGACCAAAAATTCAGTGAACGATTCGATCATCGCCACGATGCTCGGCATATTCTTATTCAATACTTTGAGGCTCTTGCGCGCTTCAGCCGTTTTTTTCATCTCTTTCCACTCATACCAATCCATCCAAAAAAGACCAAGACCCTCCGCCTCGCTCACCATATCCTCAAAATCCCGGAGCTGTACCTTAGGATCAAAGAATCCCCTGCTTGTCTTTTTCTGATCCCAGATCCAGCGCTGGAGACGCTCCCGCTTATCGGCGATCGTCTCATCGCCTGATCCACCGGCACCAGGCCCTTGGCGTATCGGCGAAGAGGCCGCCGGCCCCCGGCGCAGCGTCATCGTTACAAAAACATCCCGTAACTGAAAGAATAACTTTTGCGCGTCTTGTGGTGAGAAAGTTTCATCCGTCTGTTCCGCGTCCTGGATCTCCCCGGTCATGATTTCGCTCAATTCGTTGATGACGTCCTTCTGATAACGGATCCCCAGGATCTTCATCTCCTTGATGATCTCAAATATCCTTTCATCATCAGTGATCGCCCGCCGTTGCGCGTCCAAAAAGCCGCTTACGATGGCTAAAGAGGTAAAAAGGGCAAAAATATTGCGATCCCTGCCAACAATTTTAATATCATTGAAAATCATATTGCCCTGCTCTACGGGGCCCAGCAGCTCAAAAAAGATCCTGTGCTGCAAGACAGCACCCCGCATTTCTCCCACATAGACCCGGATAGCAGAAGGATAATCATCAATATCAAAGTCTTTCGCGATATCGTAATGTTGCGCTTCCATCAGGAAGGCATTCATGACCTTGGCGGCTTCTCCCCACATGCCTGTCTTGACCGCCTCGATATCCAGCAGCAGCCAAAAGGCAACGTTAAGTTGCCATTCTCCAGTTTCGGGATGGATACGAGATCGTATTTCCAATGAATTGGCAGTGACCCAGTTGGTCAAAATGATGAAATCATCGGGGGAGAACAGAACAGTGGGTGTACAAGACGTGTCTTCTTCAAAGACGGCCAGGGCTGTCAGGAAGGAATCGACCATGGCCACTGAATTCTCCATGAGTATGCGCAGGGTCTCATTACTGTCATTTCTCATCTGGATCGCGGCTAACAGGGTGTCCCATTCCGTCCAATCCACACGAAATAGATCTTGAGTATCTATGAAATGCAGGAATTTTAAGAAATCCTCCTCGTTGACGGCCGGATCGAACCCGCGGCCGCGACCACCCCGCTGGATAATAACATCCTGTTCCTCACGCCAGCGCCGCAGCCGCCGCAGTTCATTAGCGACCGTCTTCGCTTCTTCCTGCCCTCCCGCCGGTTCTCCATTTACAGGGCTGGAAGACTGTCGCGCGAAGGCGACCCCGGCCTCCACAAAAATACCGTCAAGCCGCGCTGAAAGCCGCTTGAGATCTTCGGCGCTGATCAGCTTTGATCTCCCGGCGTTACTGTCATTCGTTTGTATAATATGCTCGTTGAAGTGGACATGCAGCTCTTTCACCTTTAATTTTTCCGCAAGCTCTTTCTGTTTTTCGCACAGATCAATAAGAAACGACATTTCATCTGGCATAATATTGGCCCGTTCTTTTTGTTTATCCACGGCCCGCGCGACCGCTACCAGAATAAACGCCTTGATCAGACGATTCAGATAAGTCTCGGGATGCCGGATCAGAATGTCATCTATCTGCGTTATTTGTTTTTCAACAGCGCCTAATACACCCAATAATCTCTTTAAATAAGCCTGCGGGTCCATCAGCTCAAAAAGTATTCTTTCCTGGATGACATTTTCGAACATCACGGACACAAACTTGCGGATAGCTTGCGGATACTGCTCTACCCTTTTCTCTAACCCATAAAGACCGATATACTTGGTCCTGTTGGAGTAAGACGAGAATATGATCGAAAAAACGATAGAAAACATCGTATCATCCAGGATCTCTTTAAGGTTATCGGCATCTATCGTAAGCCAATTGACGAGGAAAAATTGAACAACATACCCTTCTTCGTCCTCCATGATTTGTACGTGGGCCGGTCCGGGGTTCCCCGTCAAGCTGATACGTATTATCCTGGGAAACGCTTCGTTGAATTTCTTTTTGAACCGCTGCAGTGCGTCGTTGGCGCGAAACGCGATCTCGACCACCCGTTCCACACCGGCATAAAACGGCTCATTTTCCAGATATTCCAGCAGGACGGCAAGCGCGGCATCATCCAAATGTATGTGTCCGATATCTCTGATCGATGTGAAGAAATCCTTTAATAAGCGCTCCAAAGTACCGCGGCCCAGATAGGATCCGGGGAATTCTCCCTTATCTTCACCCATCTGTTGCCTTAAGCGCCGCATGGCCGCGCGGATCTTCGCCTCAACGGGACTGGAAGACTTCTTGACATTCTTCTCGTCATTTCCCTGCGACCCATTATTGGCGAAATGAGATGAATCAACGGGATCTTTCCAATCAGCGGAAATTTCTCGCAATGCTGCAACTGCGGCCGCGATCTCCTGCTCGTTAAGCCCTGCCTCCCCTGTCGCTTCTATACTGGAAATGCTCATAATGGCTTTAGGTGCTACCTGAACCCTTACAGCAGCTTGATGTCTTGCCCTTGACTTCCCGCTTCTCACCATCATCGGCAATGAAGAAGTCCCAAGAGAAATCCGCGATCTTTTCCAAACCCACTGTTTAAACTTGCTATGAATCCTGCTGATCATCGGACCGGAAACTCCAAACTCTGCCCCTATTTGCACAAAAGTCTCTTGTGGCGAGACTACATCCGCCGCTTGGCCTATCCCATAAATGCGCAATAATATCTTTCGCACTCGCTCTGAGAATCGTCTGGCAACAACATACCGCTCGATAAAATGCTGCACATGCAAAGACCCCAAGACTTCATCCTGTTGCTTCCAGGCAAGGTCCGCACTGTCGTCAAGCTTGACTCTCTTTTTCCTTCTGCTCCCCGTCAGGAAACGATATTCTTCTGCGAATGCGAACTTTATTCGCGTATACATCAAACCGATAACACCTTTTTTCTTATCTAATATTTTATGTTTTAATTGAAATCTGAAGAATCTGTCTAGCTCATTTTCTGCTCTCTTCTCAAATCTTATAACATCTAATCCGTATATGCATGACTTATGTCTTATCTTGAGCAAATGTTCTGTGGCCACCATGCCAGAAACCATTAATAATCTATAAGCCGCCTTGTTACCAGAACGCATATTCTCAACTAATTTAATAAAATATTCCTGGTCAAACTCCGATACTTTATTTAATCGTGTGGAGTATTGAATAATCTCCTCATCTCTGTCCCGATTGAAAGCAATGGGAGATACCCGGCTCAAATATTCTCCCCATACTTGCTGTTCTAGAAAACCTAAATCCCAAACCACGAACGCCCCATGCCTTACACCCTCCGGAATGGCAGAGAATCTCTCTCTGATATACTTTCTGATCGGTTCATTGACCATCCGGTTAAACTTTTTAGTAAGTACCCCTAAAGCATGGATGTCCCTGATTTTTCCATGTTCATTCAGTAATTTTTCCTTGTCCATAGCACTGGTTAGCCTAATCCTCAAATCATTGAGATTTATGTCTTCGGAAGTTTTTAATAAATCATCCGTCACAAAGTTAAAGAACCAGAGCACGAAAACACCGACCGTCATATCCTCGAGAATTTTAACTTCATTATTCGCGATCGCCGATCGGAATATGTCTACGATCGTTCTTAGAATACCGACCCCTTTTTTATAATTGGAGAGTAGCCTTTTAGCTTCATCGAAAGAATCCGCATCTTTAATTTTGCCGTTTTCACCCAACAAATTCTTCTCCCTTAATATCCTATTCAAACGTTCCCTAAATAGAACCTCCTTCTCTTTTGTTAAAAATATTTTTATGGGAGAAGAACCCTGCATAATCCTGGGACTTTCCCTGCGTACGATAGGTGAGGACAAAACCAAATTCATGATCTCCAGATTTCGCAAGACAAACCAATGTTCAGCCATGTTATAGCCGGGGTCTTTCTTAGAACGCAAGTCTTTCTGTTTTTGAGCCTCCTCGGAGAGATTTTGATAAATATCCGCCTTGGACCACCCCTTGTACTGGCTGCCGATTTCCCGATGGTAAACGGCTTTTATATCTTCACGTTCCTCGGGAGAAAGCTTTGATTTAAAATACAATGCGCCGTAATCAATTTTTTGAGTGCGGTAAAAGAGCTTGCGGTCCTTTTTGCCCTTCCAAACAATATGCCAACCGATTATTTTTTCGTTGTCGGCCTGCGAAAACTGTAATAAATTCCAGCGCGTTCCCCGCTGAACGATACGTATAAGCAATTCCTTATCAACAAATTTTCTATATCCAGCCACCAAGCGATGGCTGCGGCGACCCAAAGGTAAATCAATCAGCCCGCTTCGGAAGTTAGCCCCCCGATAAACTCTCCGGGGAAGGGCTTGCTGCGGAACGGACCGCTTCATCCCCGATTCGAAATATTGCTGGTATTGCCTTAAAATCAACGTCCTTTCTCTTTTATTTTGCAACTGACGCTGAACGTCCCGCAGAGATTCGTGAGGTAATATTTTGAAAGTATTGACTTTATCGCCTGATCTTTGATACGAAGCATAAAATCTGGCCAGTTTCTTGTCATTTTTTCCGTAAACATTGACGATAAATCCGGCCGCAACGAATTCATTACGATCTACTTCAACATATTCCGGCACAGAAGAACACCCTTTACCTATCAAAAAGACAAACTTGTGCCTCACAATACTAATAGTGCCATCATAAGATAGATAAACAGACAGACGGGGAGGGAATTCCTTCTGCAATAAGCGCTCTTCAAAATGGCGCGCGAAACTCATCCATTGGGCTCGAATGCGGGGGATCTGCTTTCTCGCTTGAACTTCCCGCTTTATGGCCGCGCGAACCTCCCTGGGACTCTTTCCCTCGATCTTGGCCCGCAGCTGGATTAAAACTTTTGCGCCAAGCTGTCGGACTCTTTCCCGAGTTAATTTTTGCGCGGTTATTCTTAATTTATATAAAATTAAAGCGGTTTCTTCCAAAGAATACGTTTCGCCATCCCAAAGACCATAGCGGATCTTAAAGACCTGCCGGGCTGTGTCGGAAACTGGGAGACTATCCACTATTTCTTTTAAATGTTCTTTTTCTGTAGTTTCAATAATTTCACCTAAAACCGTAGGAACAGTTTTTAAGACTTGGTCGGCGGGACTGACCCCTCTTTCGAAAGAATCTGATTTAACTTTATGGCCGTCCCGCGAGCTTGAAAGGTCATCCTTTGACAAGTATTTCTCCAATTCCATTAATTGTTTTGCCCGTAGTCGCATCGCATGCTCAATATGCCACATGGCATATTCCGAGAAACGTTTCTTGGACGGATCCCAGAGCATGATGGCCTTTTGCAATCCGTGTTTTCCTTCTTCCATCAATTCAGCGCAATAAGAAATAAGCGGTCCAAACATCCTCTTCACAGTCAATAGTAACAATCCTTTATTCGATTCCATCATTTCGATCAAAGCCTGTTCGCCGGCGTACCCGCCTCTATTGACTTTCTCTTTTAAAACCAAGTTTTGGTCATGGATGTTGTCTCTTCTTTTTTGGGGAATGACCGGCGAGGAGCTCTCCGTTTCATCTGCTTTTTCGTTCCAGGCTTGTTCTGTCGAGGATTCGTCCGGGGTGACATCTTCATCTGCAGATTCTTTGTATGCCTCGAGCCGTTCACGCATCTCTTTATCGATTAAAAAGATTTCTTCTATGGTCTGCGTATCCTCGACTTCTTTTTCCTGATCTCTTGGCCTGGAATGATACATGGGCCGGGCAAATGCCGGACGCCGCTTCGAATGATCCAGGTAATCAAATATCCTTACCGCCGCCGATTGATCTTTAATGTACCCATGTTCCCACCAGTGGGTAACAAGACGCGCGGGATCATGGTATTGTTTCTTGGAGTATTTCAAAAATTCAAAAGCGAATTCCTTCCAGTGTGTCTTAAGACGTACGGGATTACGGCACTGTGTTTTGTAATAATTCAGGATATTAATAATCCACAAGTGACCTGCAACACTTATCTTGCCTGAAACAACATCGCCCAATTCATGATTGGCTATAACACGGCGTAAATTTGCTTCAGCCGTTTCTTTAGCCTGCTGGTAAGCCTTCTTGTCCTTAAACACTCCCTTGAAAGCCAAGTATCGCAAGTAAAAAAGTGAAGAAAAAGAATTAATTAATGGATTGTGGATTAGCTGCAGGACTCTCTGTTTGAGGGCATCATCAACATTTTTGGCAAAAAGCTCATCCATGCCTTGCGCAGCTGGCCGTTGTTTCGCTTGAGATTCTTTTTTGGCCTTAAACTCTCTTGGCGCTATCTTCCCTCTTTCCTGAATAGTCTGAGTGGATTCTCTTAACACTCGTGGTAATCCCACTTTAAACTTGATAGCAGCATCATAAAGGCTTTCATCTCCACCTTTGGCAAGGGACTTCTGGAGACTCGCTGGATTATTTGGAAGCCCTACTGCATCACGTCTAATGAGTTCAGTCTCTACAGCATTTTTATCAGAATAAACGTTTCTTCTTCGCTGATGTGGAAGCTCCACCCCAAATTTCAAGGCAGCCTCGTAAAAGACGCGGTCGCCCCCTTTCGCCAATGACTTAAGCAGAATCGCTGGAAAGCTAGACAACCCTTTCACTTCACGTCTTGCGAGTTCAGCCCGTACCGAATCCGCATCGTGATAACCTTTTCCTAACTGACGCGGCAATTCTATGCCAAAACCAAGAGCAGCTTTATAGAGGCTTTCATCACCCCCTTCTTTAAGGGGTTTACCCAGGCTAACCGCATCATTTTCTAAACCAATATCTAATCGTTTTTCCAGTTCCATCTTCACAGCTTCTAGAGAATTATATTTTTTCTCAATCACATCAATTCTTATACGATGTGGTAATTCTACTTCAAACTCTAAGGCGGCGCGATAAAGACGATCGTCGCCACCCTCTGAGTGAGGCTTCTGCAAGCTCGTAGCGTCATTTGCCAAACCATCTGTCGCGCGTCTAGTCAGCTCGGAGAGAACCACACCCTTTGAATGATATTTCTTGTGAGCTTTGTCATTATTTTCTTGTGCCTCATTTTCTCTAACCGGCGAGGAGGCGGCATCACCATTGCCTCGCGAGTGCCTCCTTAGGTATTCCTCTTGATGCCGCCCGACGCGATCCCACCGATCCATTCTTTTATTCAAAATCTTTTTAATCCTGATTCTGATATATCTTTGGCTCATAATGGGATATATATTGCCAAGAATATTAGTGATGACAGAAAATACCGCGACATACAAATGATTCTGCGATATTGCCATGGTAGTCGGCAAAGAAAAACCGAAGAAAGCTATCCAATGTAATATTTCTAACAGGCTTGCAAGCTCCAGACGGCCTTCCAGGGAGGGCTTGTCTTTCAATATCCACAAACTAAGCCGGTCATAGATTTTTATGAAACGCTTTGTACCAAGCAGTTCATAGATTTTCTTTTCAAACGACCTAAGAGCACGATAGAAGGCCACCGTCCTCCTCTCCCGTTTAACCACGGGGCTGGAGGCCTCTTTTGTTTCTTTACGTAACTCATCCTTGATGTCTTTAAGCCATTCGCGTAGAGTCTCCACATCGGCGCCGTCCATTGTGCTCATCTCAATGGCATCGCTTCGCGCGACCCTCCGGAAATATTCCTGGACCTGTTTGACCTGCAGATCCTGCCCTTCCTCGTCGATGATCCACAAAAATTCGTTAAGCATATCCAGATCATCCTTAAGGACACCCTGAATTCTTGGAATAATTTCCTCTTTGACGATCTCGACGGCATTTTCCGGATAAACCTCCTGGAATATTTTCAGTCTTTGGCCGATCACTTTATGGGCCGTATTCAGACCACGACGGCGCTGCTGCACCCTGCCTAAAACCCCATTCAAGCGTTCCAATTCTTCGATCATAAACCCGCGTTTACCTAGTTCCATATCTTTGAGCATCTCCACAGCAATGCCGGAAAGTCCGCTGAGCTGAGGAATGGACAGATCGAGGGCGCCGCGTCTTGTTGCCAACATCGCTCCGGCTAAGCGACTAATGACTTGATATACTTGAACTCTCACCTTCCTTTCTTCTTCTTTTGTAAGCGTCACTTCCCTCGCCCCCTCGACCATTTCCAATAAAGCTCTTTCGATCTTGGATTCCTTGACCAGTTGTGCAAAAGTGATCCGGCCCGCTTCCCTTAATAATTTCAGATCTTGGTCCGATTTTGTCATCTTGCCCTTTGAAGCGGACTTCCCGGATCTTCTGCCGCCCGAATTCTCCGGATGCTCAATGGCTGCCCCTTCCCCGGGTTCTTGCTCAAGCGGTGAGCTTGGCCGGGAACCGGGATCATCCTCATTATTACCTTCTGTGATGCTGCGTATGATTTCCCTTTTCCGGTTGACCGCATCTTCCCAATGCCTTTCAGCCCAATCCCTTCCCTTAATTTCAATTAATTCATGGATAATAGGTCTTTGAATGTCATCCACCGAACGCTCATATTCGCCCGCTATTACAAAAGCATCAAATATACTCCCTATCGCTTCCGTGTGGCCTCGCATTTCTAATTCTTCTACGATCCTGCCTGCCAATCCCGCGTCATATTCGGCCAGATTTGCAATCGCGCTTCCCGTACTATTCATATATCCGGGCTTAGTTAGGATCAACTCAAAGGCCTCATCAAAATTGTAAGAAAATAAATTCGCCGCACTCCCCGGGTATACATAGATCAAACTGGCCAAATTTATTCCCAGCGGCCCGTGCTGCCATGGCGCAACCGGGGTTTCTTTCAATTCATCTAAAATACGCTGTGGATTCTGAAGGGCTTCCATAGCGGCTTGCTCTAAAGCGACAGCATATACCTTGTGCCATGCTTCTAGATCTTCGTTCCGACCGGAACCGGGGTCAGATTCAAGAATCAACGATGCATTGTTAAGAACTTTTATGGCGGCTTGCTCGGAAATTAAAGCGTATAATTTCTCCAACATCGCCTCGTATTCGCTATTAAGGGTGTGCCTTTCAAGAATCAGTGCCTGATAACGAAAAGCATTGATGACGTCTTGCTTGAAAGTTACGGCGCCTATCTTCACGAACGCTTCTTCATATGCGCTCCTGCTGACAAAATTTACAGGAATCAGCCATTGCGCCATTTTGCGCGCGGAGGTTTCAGAACCAGCAGGATTGTTCCAATAATCGATATACGCTATCTGATCGCCTTCAAAATAAACAACCGTGTTGTCGTAGCTGTTTTTGATTTCGCGGATCTTTTCGGCCCAATTGGTGTCCAGGCCAAAGGCGGGATTCACAAAGGTCAATACCATGAGCATGGCACCCCAGACCGGTGGGGCGTTGGCGCCGAGGCCGAGCGAAGCCCTGCGCAAATACTTGGCCATCGTATCTACCATTTGCCTCAACTGCCCGGTGACCGGGCTGGAAGCGGATTCATCGGGACCTAAAGGCAGCAGCGGTAAGTCTTTTAAAATCCTTTCAGTATCTTTTTTGGTCCATTTTTCTTTTAGTTCATCAAAGATCTTCCAGATCTCTTGAACAAGAGGCTCATACATCTCTCTTAAGGGTCTCGATCTCTCCCTTAGCTCGGCGCGCAGTTGTTGAAATTTATCGTCGTCGAAGTTCTTTCCTTTTAATTGGGTCATTTTCCCGCCAATACGCAGTAATTCGTCCATAAGCTGCCGCATATCAATACCCCCTGCCAGATGATCGATGTAACCGGCCAAACGGTCCGCCAACTGCCGCCTGTCCCGCGAATCACTGTACTTTCCTTTTAAGATGGTATATAGCATCCAGCTGACTTCAAAGAACATCCATGTTCCCAATTCCAGCTTCTCATGCCCGGGGCTTGCATCGGGAGCCGTGTATAAAACACCCAGCATGGAATGAATGCGCACGAAAGGAAAGTCCTTATCATCCTTCCCCTTCGGTATAACCAAACTCGATATTACAGCACTCAATTGACCGAAGTTTTTATTACCGGCCAAATGCATAAGACGCCTAAGATTAAAACTGCTTGTAAGATGGATAAGATGATATATAAAAATATAATTTTGCAAGAAGTCAGCCTCATCTTGATTTAGTACTCGGCCATTTTCACCTAAGCTCAAATGAAACGAATAATAGCTCTTTTCATAAGATGGGATGAACCCCAACTCCACCAAATCCGTTAATAAATCACAGGCGGTTTGTGGATGGTAAACGGGATCGGGCGAAAACTCAATAAGTTCATCTTTCCCCAAAGGAATACCCAATAACTTCTTTGCCACATTTCTTATATCCCCGATATCCGGATAATAATGAGCTTCGTGTCTGGCGACCTCCACTTCCGTTCCGACCGACGTCTGATATCGCTCAAAGAGCCGCTCTCTTTCGACAATTTGCTCGATCTCTTGTGATTGTTTTAAATAAATGATCAACTTGCCTAATTGCGCTTCCCCCCAGACATTTTTCGCAAAAACGATCTTCTCTTTTATAAGATAATCTGCGATCAATTTTGCGATCCTGACCCGAATTGCCGTTTGCGCCCCGGGCAGGAGCCGGTTTCTCTGGTATAGCATCTTAATGACCGGATTCTCCATGATCTCCTGGATATATTCATAAGCGCCATTGTATCCTCCGTTGAAAGATCCGACGGCCAATAATCGCTTATACCTTAACGATAGGCGCGCGGTCACGGCAATGTGCTTTCCTAATATGACAATGGCCGGCTTGGCGCCAAGTAAAGCGACGTCTTTAAAAATATCGATAATTCTAACCTTTATAAAATATTTCTCTTTTGCGCTAACCGATCGGCCTAATCTCAAAAGCAATTCTTCATTGGCCTCAAGAACCCCACCCATGCTAAGGGATGTGAATGAGAGGTAGGCTGCCCCGATCAGATCATTGAGATCCAATCTCCAAGCAGGTAAATTTAAATGCATATCTATGAAGCGTTCTAACGTGGGGATAAAGTTTTCCAGACTGCGCATGGCTTGCGGCTTCTTTTTGACGTACATAACCGGCATGACCATAGGATTTAAAGCATTGAGAGCCGCAAATCTGAAATACTCTTTCGCCGTTTCACATTTTTGCAATAAAACAGGTTCCTTGATAATGGCTTCAAAGACGGGAATAAGCCTTTCCAGGGCCTTTCGTGATCCATGCAAATGAAGTAAGGTAAGAATTCTGACCGATATTGCTTTCAATTGATAATTCCTTTTGTCTAAAGCCGAAATGTTTTTCTCCAGGTGCTTAATGAGCTCCCGCAGAGTTTTTCGGGCTTCAATAATACCGTCGTGTTGCATTAAAACTAAAGCGTCAATGATTGTTTCGATCACATGAAAATGATCAGAACTATTATGATTCAATTTTCCTTTCAAGAAGTTTTCTATGTCAAGGTCATAAAAATTACTTTTAAAATTAGGGACAACTTCAAGAATCTGACCCAGGATGGGAATAAGATCGCGCAAAGCTTCCTGCGCCTGAAAAACCTCTCTGGTCTTGAGAATACTCAATGTTTTAAGAGGAATATAGGCTGTTCCAGGGCTCTGAACTGCGCTTTTAACCATGCGTTTAAATACCGGGACAAGTCTTATCAGGGCATCACTCGATGTAGCTATGGCTTTGCTATATAGAAGAGTCAAAATTTTGATATCCCTTTCATTTCTATGCTGGCCAATCCAACCTTCCAAGATCGTAATAAAATTATTAAGGCCGGATTTTGCTAATGAGATATCCTTATTATACATCGCGACCAAAATGTCTACGGCTATCTTATATTCCAGCCCTGCCTGAAGTTTCTTGATAAAGGTCGTGCCGAGTCTGTTAATAGCGTCTGTAGCCCCATGCCCCGGCGCTCGCTGGTGTCGGCTAAGAAGCTGTTCCAGGGCAGCTAATCTTTCCGAGTCGGTATTTACTGACTCCTCCACCATATTTTCGAGAACATCAATGGGGCTCTGATTCTCCTCTATCGGACTGGAGACGTTTCTACCAAGAGACGATAAAGGAAGGACGCGAGACGCTGAAGTTCCCTCCTTACCCGCAGACAATTCACTGCGCGCTCTATATGATCCATTATTCCGCCCTTTCCTGCCGGGAATTTGACCTCGCATCGTCGATTTTGCGCTAGGCCTCCGTCCTCCTTTTTCCATTTTTCCCCGTCCAATTATCGGGCTGGAGGTTTTTGGCCGCGATTTTTGCGGCGATCCGATAGTCACGGGAAGCCGAAGATCCAAACGAGCCGGTATGATCAATTTTCTTACCGGTGTCATATCCTCCCTTTCTTCTGTCTTAAGGAAGGTATTCATGCCGGCTTCATTGACCAGATCAATGGCTTTTCGCGCCGTCTCCTCGACGATCTTGTGCGTTCCGTTTGAAAGCTGTTCCTCCCGGACCTTCACGGACAACTGGCCATAGATCTTCCTTAAGATCCCCAAGGCCCTGGCATGGTCGTCCTCGTGCATTTGAGTGATCAAAAACCTTCTCTCGTGCGGATTCCCGGGTATAAATATTTTTATTTTACTTAAGGGCCGAGACCTGCGAGCATGGTACCAATCAAGCCCAAGCATGACCAAAGAGCTTAACAGCGCCGGGCCGGTAAATTCTCTGCGCGTGAATTCTTTAAAACGAACATCGCCGTAAACATGATGAAATTCGACCGGGTCGATGACATCCGCTGACAACCCGAAATATTCGAGCAACCGGGTCCCCCAGATCGCGTGAGCGCCCCAGAAGTCTTTCATCGTATCTTCTTCCAGGTTAAACCATTTCCCGGTGGATGGATTGATCGTCTTTTGAAGATCAGCCGCGATCCTTATCCCATGGGACGGATTTAAGTAGTCGTAATGCGTCTGCGGCAGCAACGGTAATACTCCCAGATAGCTTGCTATAGACAGATCCTTTCCGAGTATTTTTCCTTCTTCAATATTTTTGAGCAAATCAAGATGCCCCGCCGGCACCGAAGAATAGGCCCTGATGATCTTGGGCAGGTCATCGACATTCGCCTTCCTTTTATATACTTCCAGAACGCCATTGATATGCCGTTCGTGTTCGATCAATAGATGATCGAGGGCGTCTGTCCGGTCGTTTCTTTCTTCCAGGAATCTCATCTCAAAATCACGCAGCATACCCGACTTGCCGATATCATGCAAAAGCGCGGAAATATAAAGTTTCCGTGCCGCCTCAATGTCCACATGGTGGGAACCGCGAAGGGACCGGACGGCCCGGCGGATCCACCAGGAATGTTCGTTATAGAAAGCCATTCCCTCCTGGGCGAGCCGGGCCGCCAGGATCATCAGCACTTTCTGTTTGTTCTTCAGCGGATACCCGTCAAAATTATCCGCCAGCCGCTTCCCGTACTGGAATCCCGCTTCCCGGCGCGTCTGCTGCCGGCCGAAGCCCTCGGCAATTTGTAAATTGTTACCGTTCGATCGATCCTTGATGGGGCTGGAGGAGAAGCTCTGGATTTCCGCCCGCGTCGGGGTAAGCATGAGATTAAACGTTGACGTGACCAGATATTCCCTGTTATCTTCAAGAGTTCTCGAATGGATGCCCGCTTCATGCAACTTTTCTCTTCGAATATCATACAAATATCCATTACCTTCATTGACATCGACTAAAATGAACCACTGGTTGATTGCACTGTACGCGATCTGCCATCTCTTTTCTTTTCCCTGATGTTGGTAAATTTGTTGATAAAATTCCTGCGCCGGTTTCTTGAATTGGTCAGGATGCGGGGCTTGGGAAATCTTGAGCAATATTTCATGGATGATGTTATTGTCCTTTAATATGTAAAACCTCGCGGCATGACCAAAATGATTCGTGGTCAACACAAGTATCCTTTGCCCGTGGGGCGAATCTTTAAGCCACAGATATAAGTGACTGCGCAGAATGGTCGTGTTATCTTGGGGATGATCCCAGTCCAAGGGTACCATAATACCCTTTGCGCCCACCTCTTGCAGCAGGTCCCAAATCTGCCCCGGCGTCTGGAACCCGAAATTTACCTTAAGCATCTCAAAGAATTTGACTCCTTGTTTGTTAATATCCGTCCTTATTTTCCTGGCTCCACTCGTCAACAAGACCCCAATTCCCTCGACGGTCCTTTCTTGGGATCCCTTGGTTATGGCGACTTTGCTTTCCGGCCGTAACCATGACCTTAGAATTGAATCATTTCTCCCTGCCCATTGCTGGTGTCCCATAATTTCCATCTCCTTTTCCCGTGATCGGACGATCATGGGACTGGAGGTGCGCACGGGATCCTTTTTGGCTTCCTCAATCAATCTCAACAGCCGCGCGATATCTTTATGATCGGATCGGTGAGGAGCGTAGCGCTCGAGCTTTTCCTGCAACTCTTTCTCAACCTCTTGAGCAATATTCGCCGTCGGGATCATGGCATCGGTAAGTACTTTTCTAATGGCGCGGTGGGCGGGTGATTCCACAATCCACCACAGATCAAACGGCCAGCGGGATGAATCCTGCCGCAAGGACAACGCCGCTTCCGGCATTTGCCCAAACTTCTCCCGCAATAACAGCGTGAGCCGCATTAAAACAGTTTCTTCACCGGAGAACTTAAAAATCTGCTGCTGCCCGTTGACCCCGGCGGCATAAAAACTTCCCAAGACTGCTGGCTGGCGGTAATCCATATCGATTTGTGCCAGAATCACCGTGAGGGCGCGCACCTTGCTCCATGTTTGCATATGATCCAAACTATATAAAAGCAAAGCGAGACTGGCCTCCTGCAGCAGCGCCCATTGGACACCTTTGTGCGTCAAGGCAAGTGCCGCTCCATGACGATCTTCCCAAATGGACTGTAGCTCGGGATCGTTAGGCGCTCGGGAATCTAGACCGAGGCGCTGAAGACGGTCCTTGATCGAATTCGGAATATCGCCATTCGGCATGGCCAGACCGGTTTTACGGGTATTCATTTCGGTCAACAATTGTTCCGCAAGACCGCGGACGTGGGGATGAGGATCGAGCGCAGCCGCTTTTTTTAGTGCCGGGACAACCTCAAAATCATCACCGCCTTTTTTGAACAAAAAGTCAACGGCTTTCTTTCGGACCCTGACCGTTGGATAGATTTCCAAAGCCCGATGGGCAACCTTAAGAATTTCTTTTGAAATATCTTCCTGTTTGATTTGAGAATCAAGGAAATTCATGACCAGAGATTCCGTCGACCATCGCCAAAAAATCCACTCCCGGAAATAAAGTTTGCGGATATTTTTTCCGGACCACACCGCGCCGTTGATATGGTCGCGGACCCGTTGTGATTCCAGAAGATAAATAATTGTCTGATTTCTGGATAAAAATTCGTTCCACCTTCCCAACCATCGGCCTATGATCCCCCCTAAAAAGCTGACCCGGACTTTCAAAATTTCCAGCAAGCCCTGGATATCACGCCAGAGATCTTTGATCATCGCCGCGAGTATCCGCAATCTTATCCGTAATCCAAACGGATTTTCGGTATCCCGCGGCTCTTTCGGCGCATTCGTTACGGGGCTGGAGGTGGCATCCGGAGAGAAATACTTCTTGTCCAAATAACGCTTCACTTTCTCAAAAGCGCCGGCGGGATGATGACGGAAGACTTTCTTGACCTTCCATAGCGGCAATTCGAATACTTGAACCGCCGTTTTCAGCGTTGGCTGCGGGTCCAAAAGTCTGTAGGCGATAATAAATGCCTCCTGAACGTTAATACGCTTTGCCGGCACCATATCTTCTATGGCAAACACATATATATTTTTAATGACTTCCGGCCATTCATGAACATGCTCATAATTTAACCTGTGGTTAATCACGTTGGGGGTGATCTTCTCCATGGCGGCCCAAAATTCTTTATACTCGAACTTGGTCCGCAACGGATATCGCAGGAATTCCACGATCCGGTATATGATCCTTTCAGCATCAGAAGGTATTCCCACCGTCAAATACATGATGATCTTCCTGGGATCAGCGGCTGTGCTATTGCGAAGGGCTTCTTCGATGCGCGTAATGGTTTGCTGCCGGCCTTTCCAGCTTGACGCGTACGGCATGTTTGGATGTGTAACCATCCACGCGGCGTGGATGGCTTGGGCCGGGCTCAAATCCTTGTTCAGCGCCAGCACGACGATCGAATATAAGACCTTGAATTGCGCGGCCTCCCGGCGGATCTCCTCGCGCAGGGAATCAGAAAAAAGACCATCTAAAATAGGATTGGCATCAGTATACAAGGCCGAGTTCAAAAGGGCCGTAAGCGCCGACCGTCGGCTTTTTGTTCGAGATCGGAGAGCCGTAATGGCGGCCCCGGCCTCCAGCCCGCCCGAACGCCCCTCCTGCTGCGGTAAACGGATGGGAGAGGAGGCGCTTGTATCTTCTGGCTTGCCAGCAGCAATAAATTCCTTGAGCTTTTCAAGCGCTGCTCTTTCCTCCGCTTCCGCCGCCGACCGAGAAATCCCAAGTATTTTAGCCAAACTATGAATATCATCACCCTTAAAATATATACCTAAAATGATACGGCGCTGATTTTCCGGCAGCTTATTCACGGCCATCATAAGAGCCGGTACTCCTATTTGAATCTCCTGATCCTCAATATCCACACTATCATTCGTACCGCCATTTCCATTCTTTGTATGACCGTAATATTGGTCGTTAAATTCTGCGTCTCGGGAGCCGTTGAGTTCTTTGCTCTCGCAACGGATGGCCTCGGCAATACGAGTCTTCATGTATTGGTCAAAATCCTGGCTCTTGTTAGAAGCGGCGTAGGAATATAGTCCTTCAAGAAACGCCGCTATTCCTACACCAAAAAGTAATTCGAAGGCCTGCATGCTGGCATGAGGACGCATCTCCTCAATGAACGAGGTGATGAAAAGATAATGGCGTCTGAGTAAAATCTCTGTTGCCTTTTCCGCAAGCTCTTGAATTCCCGCCCTCGGCATTAAATGACTATAGTGGGCAAGGAAAATAAACAGGGCGCGCGTTTCTGCCCCAATTTTTGGGAAACTCAACCGACGCTTATCGGTACCGGCAGCCGCTATAAAACGCCGGTCTTTTTCAAAAAACCAGCGCACCCTTTTTATGGTACGCTCCGGCCCCATACGCGCAAACCTGCGGCGCAACGTGCTCTCCGCTACAAAACACCGATAAACAACATCCAACGTCGCACGTAACATCTTGGCCTTATACAGAATATTTTTCCGGCTGTGGATAATGTCCACTCCCGCGGCGTAGAGGTCTGCCGACTGAAGCAGGGGCACATAAACAGTTTTATCTGTTCGCCGGGAATAGTGCCTATCCTTATGGGAAAAAGTATCCACTATCATCTTATAAATGACCCAGCTGGACTGGCCATATCTATCGCCCAAGGCGGAAATCTTTGGTTGTGGTATCTGTCGTTTCAGATTTTTAAATTCACCTTTCATAGCAATGAGATCGTCGGTCATCGCGATCTCATTTTTAATTTCCTTAAGACGACAGAGAAAAAAAGCGGCGGCTGAAGAAAAGTCCCTTTCCGCCTTGGAAAAGAAAACAGCAAGGTCAAGAATCATGGTTTTTATCTTGCCTGGCGTCAGATGATATTTCAGGAAAAGCTCCGAGGCCACGTGCCTGGAAAGACCCAACCGTTTAGCCCTCTCCAGAAATTCCCTGATTTTTGCTTCCGGATCTTGAAATTCCATAAAAAACGAAGCATGATAGCGGCTCAACCCCCAGCGCCGAGCGATCTGGCTGATTTTACGGTTATTTTCTCGTAATTTTTCAAAAGCATCAGGACTTCGCAAAGTTCTGATCGTTGCTCTCTTTCCAAACCTGCTGACCAGCGTCTTGACTTGAGCATAAGTGTAACCGTTAATGATGGCGGCATGGATCTGTTCCGCTGAAAAATTACCGTGCTGCAAGAATTTTCTAAAGTTCCTCTGAAGCTTTGTAGCGAAACGATTGAGTCTGACGGCGTTAATAAATTCATCGGGCGAGAGACGATCCATCTTGTGGATGGCCACACGCCCCTCTTCCGTCAGAAAACCATTGACTACAAACCGCTGCAGGCGTTTCTCTTTTTGTGCAACCGTTGTCAGACCGTAGCCGCGCAAAGCCAGGAATATCTTTCGGGCAACGCCTTTGCTGAAGCCGGCGATCATAAAGGCTTCTTCGAGAATGCGTCTACTTTGCTTCTTCGTCAGTCGCAGTTTTTCGGTATGATTTTTTCTGCCCAAAGGCATTCGGCCAAGAATATGAAGCGTCACGATGTTACGCAATGACTTTCCGGAAGAAGCCGCGATATCGGATACAGAAATAAAAGAATAACCGCGAGATATCGTGTCCGGGATTTTCTTCAGTGAGATGCCGGCCTCCTCAAAAGATTTTGAATTTTCTTTCACTTTGCTGACAAATCTCGCTACATCAAAATCGTTAAGAGCATTATTTACGATGGCCTCTTTTTCGGTGACAGAAATAAAACCATTCACCAAGAATCTGTTTAAACGATTGTACCGCTCCTCTTCCTTCATCCATCGGCCTGTCAACCCATGCGCCAAGCTAGCGGCAAATGCGGAAGTCAAACCCTGCGCTTCCAAAGCGATGGTGAGTTCCTTAAAGAAACCAGACCGCAAATGCCTCTGAGCGCGCTTGACATCCACCGGCGAGGAGGCGTTCACCGGCGCCGCAAAGAATTCTTTAAGCCCCTCCAAAGAAAGGGCATATCGAGAACTATTATCAATCAAAATAGATTCTGGATAACGTATGACCGCATCCTTTTCAGTATGACGATCGCTTAAATATTCTAAATTCCCGTCCCTTTGTAATAACCATGCATGTCTGGTATCCTCATCAGCAGACACCACTACGCTAAGATCGACCAAAGAAGGAGAGACCGCCCGCAACATTGCCCTGTCCTCTAAAACAACGACTGCGTTATTGGGATATCTATTTCTAAAACTCTCCGGATGATCCAACATATTCAAATTCGGCCTCTTCCACTTCTTAAATTTAAGAACATCCTCTATCACAACCATCTCTACTTCTTTTGTTGGGCTCAAAGGAAGAGACTTCAGCGCTCGCGCTATTGATGTTTTTCCTACCCCTGGATTACCATCAATAACAATAAATAAAGACTTTTTCCCATCATATTCCTTAATCTTTTCTAGAATCTCTCTCTTAAGAAGCACTAACCCTTGCGGCGCTGGTAAAAACTCTTTGACCGGTAAAATGTCTGGCTCCTCCTCGAGGTCGTGGTCAATTTGCAAACGTACCCAGTAATTCGCGTCCGCCGCCAGAAGGTGAAGGGTTCGCCGGGCGATTTCCTTGTATGTATCATCCCCTTCCCCCTTGGCATAACCTATAATGATCTCGATAAGACCGCGGCGTTTCCTTTCGACAGCGGGGCCGCCCTGAATCCCGGTAGCCAACGCAATGTAACGTTCACGAGCGTAGCGCAACCATTGTTCCATTCTTCGTTCGTCGTTCTCCACCGGCGAGGAGGCGGACGGCGGCTTAACCGTGTCCTGGCTGTTCAAGTCTTTCAGAAATTCGTGAGTCAACCCTCGATGCCGGGCAATAGGACTCGAACCGCGTTTACCGCCGGAACGGTCGCCTTGTAATCTCTTTTTTAACGCGCCGATCCTTTCGCGCAAGAAGAGAATATTTCCCTCACTGCTGTAAACAAAAAACGTGCTCTTCAGGACAAATTCCTTGACCTGGCGCACCAGAACATCCTGCCCGTCTTCGATGATCATGGTAATAATATTTTGAAACTGCTCGGGGCTGCCCTGGACTGTACGCAACGTCACCGGTATAAGCCGGTCTAAAAAGATATCTTGCACGCGTTCCGGATAAATTTCCCGCATATCCGACACGCTGGCCATGACCACCTCCAGCATTTTTCCTATCCGCTGCGGCTGATCTTTCGCGAGGCCCACCATGACCGGAAAAACCTCTTCAACCATAAGCCCCGCGACAGAAGCAGGATATGCCAAGATGATCTTTTTGTAATTTTTTCGAATGATCCTTGTTTTCCTGGAAAGACTGACAACCATATCAATTTCTTTATCATTCTTTTTGTCTTTCCCGGAGCGTCGAAGCTTCTTTAATCTCTCAAGCATCTGGAGGTAGTCCTCCTTGGTAAAAATATCCGGACGACGGACAAGCGTGTCCAGCGTTTTTATGATCCGGCTGGTCGCTTTCGGTTGCTGATAATCAAGACGCCGGACGAACCATTTAGCCTCCATTTGAAGAAGTTTTTTAAGGGCCTTTCTTAACTCGCCGATAATCTTTTCCCCGTCTTCCGTAATTACCATTGATGGATAAGCGGCCAGGCCAAGCTGCGGTATGGCAACCTGTTTAACGTTCTTGACGTATAAGCCGCGGGCCATGGCGATGACAATGATCAACTGGGTCGCGAACGTGGCGAGGCTGTTATCCATGGGCCTCGTTAACTCAACGGAAAACGTCTCCAGGCCGATGTCGGCTGTCTGCGCCATCAGGCGGCGGTATTTTTTCAACGCCTCGGGAACACCCTGCTCGTACAACAGATCGCGGTACACCTCGCTTCCATCCAGCGCTTCAAAGATAAACGGTCCCAACATCCCCCGTTCATACGTATCCCCAGCCAAATAATTCCAGTTCATGTTCAAAAGAATCTGCGGGCTTTGTTCTTCCTCCTCTTCATGCCGGTCTATCTCAATCGGCGAAGAAGAATTCGGCTCATCGGCCGGCGGCAATGGCAAAGATAAAAGTTGGCCGGGACCGGCCAAAGCCATCTCTTCCGTCACTAAACGAAGATACGCTTTATTCATACTACTTAACTCATGGCTTAAAGTAGAGCCTGTCAAAAAGCGTTCGCCGTGAAGCGATGCGGCTTCCTGGGCCATAAACTCTTCTTGAACTTTCCCACCCCACCTATATTCCATAGGAGTCTGCATGAGAAGATAATCTCCATATCCTCGTTCTCCAACCTCTGCCCGCTCTTGCAAGGTAAAAGGCATTCCTTCTATCCGTGGATCGATCAACCAAATCTGTTGCTGCTCCGTAATCCCGCCGATACCGTCTTGCGGATAAGAAATATGTGTGTCCGCGTCAACACCTATAACCAGAGTCGGGATTCCCTTTTCCGAATAAGGTTCAAATTGAACTTCCATCAAATGTCTTCCAAGCCGATAAGTAACTTTGGTCCTGGAAGGAAGAAGCATCAGTCGCATTTCTTTCTTCAGTGTTGTATCTTTCTTAAGAAGATGGATCACGACAGAGACCTTCTTTCGGGCGGCGGCCTGCTCCTGTTTCTGTGCTCTGTCGATCTGGCTACGCATATTAAAAAGGGCATTCCAGAACTCCCTTAACTTCTCTTCATCCCGGGCGGCCTGTAATAAAGCGCGAATGGAAGCGGACAATCTTTCGATATTGGTGGAATTTGTCCACGGCCCAACGACTTCAATTTCCATCGGTGAAGAGGATTTTGGATTATTTTGCGTTTCTCTAGCTTCATTGTAATTTCCCCAGGGATTAAGTAACTTATCGAAATAACCGATTACATCACACCAGTAGTAGAATAAAATGATAAAAACAGGTACCGGCATGTCCCAAATATCCGGCGTGCCAAAAATGAAACCGTTTGTTTCGTAAATCATAAGTATTCCAAACGCTCCCGACCAGAAAAAGTATGTCGCGACCTCGCGTATTTTCTTCGAGAATCCAAACTTAATCATAAATCTATTCAATAATATTTTTACAGCCGCAAAAACTACTCCAAATGGCGCGCTCCCCAGATGATCTTCCAGAAAAGCGGGCAAAAGACCGTAGCCACCTCTTTCTAGATGATTTAACAAGTCCAGCATCAATAGGAATAAAACTATGATCACCCCGTAAATGGGGAGCAGATCCACAATGTTTAACTTGCGCTTATTTTTTTCGCTATGTTCGACTGAAGGTTCCCAACGAATCGGCGATGAAGACCGCGGGCGGGAAGAAACGTTTTCTTGGCGGGGTTGTCTGGGCTGAATATCTTGACGAAGGACCGATGCCGGTTCATAAGGCGCGTCGCGGGTCTTGTTGGCCTGCAAATATTCAATGGTCTGCGCCAGCGCGTCGTCCTGCCGCCCGGCCTCCACCGGCGAGGAGGATTCTTCCCCGCTCATCGTATATCCCTTGAGGACATCAGAGAAATCGTCATCAAAGTAATCCGTCCAGGGTTCCACGAGCCGGTCAGGGTTTAAAAGTTTTTTTCTTGCGGGCTGGGACTTGGTCTCGCGTTTGGGGGCGGGGGCCTTGGGGGGAGCCTCGCGAACCGATGCCTTGCGGCTTAGTTTCTTGGCCGGTCTCAATTTCGTATTGGGGGCTTTTTTAAAGGCAGGAGCCATACGTGCCGGCAAATAGGACTGGGCGACACCCAGCGCTGCTGCCATTTTCTCCCGCCAATCGGGATCTTCTAACGTGCGTATCTTATCCGCTTCCAGCCGCACGATGTTAATTCCAGTCAAAACCGATAGAGTCTCCCGGCTTAACCCCGCCCAACGACGCAATTCATATATACCGCGGCCGCAGGTTAATTCCTTAAGGCGCCCCGACACGACGGGTTCCAGCTCACCACGGCTGAAGCCCGTCCACAACAAGATCGGTTCAAATCCAAGTATTCGCCCAAATTCTTCAATTTGTTTATCATGCGGCGCAAAACCCATAGCCCAGATCTCGATCCGCCGGGTGATCCTATCGCCCGGAATACCGCCTGTGGCCTCCTTCAACTTTTTCTTGCTCAAGTTATAAACCTGCCGGATGATACGGATACGCTGCGCAATGGCCCGCGGAGACGGATCTCCCTGCAGACTGCGCCATTGCTCTTGCAGCTTCACGGGCCAGGCTTCTCTGCTTAAAATTCCACGATATCTGACGCCGCTGACGATCCACCGGTCGCTCATGATCCGTCTTAAAGGAAATCCTTTCAGCTCGAACCACTTGAGCCCTTGGGTGAGCGCCAAGGTGTCCGGAAAAACCGTCACGACGCGCTCCTGGCGAATACGCGCCAGCAGTTGCTCCGATGTCCATTCTTCCCGCGATGAACGCAGCAACTGATAGGCCGCGGCCAACTCTTCGGCTGCCCGCACGGATAACCGCTCTTTGGCTTCTTCGTAACTCACGCCCTGCGCCCTCGCATATTCCTTGAGCGATCTTTCTTCATCCGGGCCGAAAACATAACTTAACAATTTCTTGCCGTCGTGATGCCGGAACTCCGCTGAAGCCGTCCACACCCCAAGACTCATCTTGTTCCAATAAAGCGTTTCTTCCTCGCTTGCGCGCAGCAATTCCTTCATCATCCAGCGAAGGAAGCCCCGTTTTGCTTCCTTGGTCGCCTTGGCTTTTTGAAATAATATCAAATAATCTTCAACGTCAATGACCTTCCCGGAATCCTTGACCTGCCGGGCAAGGTTCTCCCACGTGCCAAGGTTACGCGCATGGGGCGCGCGTATCCATGTCTGCCGGGCCAAAGATGGTAACGCCTCCTCTGAAAGGCCGAGAGCCTTGAGGACCCCCAACGCCCGCGTCCATCTCCCCGGTGCCCAACCCGGGGCATCCTCCACCGGGCTGCTGGTCTTAGTCTCGAAATCCTTAATATCGTCTGCCATTTTCTCCATAATGGCGTTGAGTTCGGCCTCCGAAAGAATTTTCAAAGATATATCCACCGAGCACTTTTCGGTATTAATCTTAATATTTACCTTCTTCCATTTTTCGGTTACTTTTTCCTGTTCTCGAAGCATTAAACGATATAATTCTTGAGAATCTAAACTGTCGAGGAAAGCCTGACCGTCAGGTGCTTCCTCCCGAACACGTTCTAAGATCCGAATCTGATATTGTTCATAATCATCACGATGAATAAATTTCTTAAGTTCTAAAAGTAGTTGACGGGCACGAAGTGAAGCATTGACCCGTTTGGCGGCCTGCAAGTGATGATCTACCAATCTAAGATGAATTTGAATAAGATCCTTCCTGACGGCATTTTTAATTACATCTAAAAGTCTTTCAATATTCCTGGATAATTCTACGAGATCCTTCCACGGCGTTAATGAACCACGTCTGAACGTATCAAGTTTTTTCTGAACGAACCTGTGGTATCTCTGAATCGTATTATCGGTGGCTATGTCGACGATCATCCGCGCTATAAAACCATCCAAATAACTTAAAATTTCTTCGGAAGCTACGAACGATCTCCTCTCCTTAGGTGCTGAATGGGTATCCGCCACGATAGGTGTCTGGGACGAATCTGGTTGCTCCTTTTCCTTCTCTTTTAACTGCCTCAAAATATCGGCCGCAGTTTTAAATCCTCTACGCATTATAGATAAACTTTGTTCAACTTTTTTATTCGGATCCAAGGCCTCAATAGCACTTTTTTGGGCAAAAATCAGCTGTTCCAAAGATGCGTTACGGATCCCAATCTTTTTATATTCTTCAGTTAAAGCCTTAAGTTGAGCTTTAAAGCCTTCTTTTTGTTCTTCAATGATCTTTTGCTTCACCGGGCTGCTGGATTTGCGCCAATTTAACGGAACCTCAAATGACGACGGGTCTTTTGAGTCCTTCCATTCTTTATGCAATTTCAGCAATATTCCCACATCCTGGCGTATAGTTTCTCTGGCAGGAATACCCAGGATCCTTGCCGTTTGAGCAAGCGAATACTTCGCAACGACATACGCGTGCACTTCATTAAGATGTTCATTGAGCATCCCCAAAAATTCCGGAGGCATGGCTTCGAGCTGCTTACGCTTGGGCTCCATCTCCTTACGCTGCTTGTTTGTACGCCGGATGCGTTCTTTAAACAACGCTTTATTTTCCGTTTGTTGCCATCGCGCATACATTTCCAGCATTCTTTCGACAATTCGAAGAACGGTGCGGCTGGGGATCCTCAATTCCGCTGCTATATTCTTGAAACGGATTCCAGCCACAACCGAACGATATATCGTCAAATGGTCTCTTTCAAAGACATGGCCAAACTCCGGGTCTGTCGCCGCGATCAAAGCAAGCGCCCGTTGCAATACATATTCACGCATTCTGACCGGGCTGCTGGCGCGTTGTTTTGGATGGTAGCGCAGCGCCGCGTCAAAAAGCGCGAGGACCTCTCTCTCCGTCCTGGTATCCTTGGTCACCGTCACCGGCGCGGTCAACCGGTATCCCATCTCACGCAACTGCTCCGTAACTGTTTTTACGCGCGATCTGATGTCGTGCTCGACCGCGCTCACATCGTAGTAGTGGTGCGGTAACGTTATCTCCAGCTGCTTAAATCCGTTTTTATTGATCACAACGCGCAGATGAGCGGCTTCCTCCGCCAGCCATGTCAATACCCGAACCGTGGGCATCAGCGTATCGGAAAGTTCGCGGGACCTTCTTCGTTCCCGCGCGCCATTCGTTTCATGACCGAATAAACGCGCGATAGATGCCACCAGCCTGTCCATCGCTTCCCGAGGCCCCTGCCGGCCATGCATGGGACTGGAAGAACGGGGTTCCCAAAGATAAACGGGCCGAACAGAACTTTCAAACGCTTGACCCGGATCATACCATGTCTCCAGGACAACCCCTTTTGAGGTAAGGAAAAGATCGGTTGCCCCCATCATGGATTCATCAAAACGGGCAGGATCAGCAACGACATGCATTCCGCCGGCCTTGAGATCCTCCACCAGCGATTCGCCTTCTCGTCTGGCCCCGCCACTATAACTGACCACGGCGCTGGTCCACAAAATCCCTTCCTGCTGAGCAAAAAGATCGATACTTTCCTTAAATTTCAATAAGGATCCACGGTCCACATGAGCTAATGCAAAAACAGGGATCGGCCCCTTATACCCATGTAAAGCGATCCCGAAGCAAGACGCCGTACCTGTTGTTTCCAAAAACTCCTCATTCGTCAAATCTTCCGCAAGAATCATCGTCGGCCAGGGGATCTGATAGATCGTCTTACCGTCGTCTTGCCGGATCTCAAATAACCCAAGCGGATGGGCCAATGGAATATAACGGATACCTGGTCTTGCCAAAATATCCTCCTGTCCTACCGCCGTGCTATAACGGCTGGCATAACGGTGCTGAAGAGCCGAAAGAATCTCTTGGGACCTTAAAGCGGACAACGGCAATAAAGAGACCTCTGACCTTGGAGTCAGGATATAGTCAATGACCTCCCGCGCAATGTCCTCCACGGCGCTGTCTTCCAAGGTTTTAGGATCGAACGTTTCGATGATCTTGATCCCGGGGTGCGCGGCGACGAAATTTGTCTTGTACGCCTCGGAATCCTCCTTCTCAACCGCTTCCACCTTGCGCCCTTTGCGGCTGGCGCGAACGGCGGCGACGGCATGCAGAATGAGCTTGGAGAAAGCATTATCTTCATATTCAAAGAATTCCCCGACCCTGATGACCGCGCCGCGGTTCTTGCCAGAAATAATATCATCAAAGACCAGACGGGTGACAAATTGCTCTACCTCCCGCCGGACACCAGGGTAACTGACGATCTTATCAAACGACCGTTTGTTCGACTCTTTACCGACGTTCATCTTGATCAGGTCACGCAAAGTGTATCCTTCTTCATTGGGCTCCTGGGTGTCTCTTCCATCCACTTTAACCGGCTCCTTCGTGAAATCAATCCTGCGCAAAGATCCTATCACATGCTCCGTTACCGCCGCCTCGTCGTTGATATCGATCAACCCCTGTTGCTGATCTCTTAAAAGGAAGTCTGCGACTATCTGGTAAATGAACACGCTGTTGATGTAACGCAGCCCGAACATGGCGGCTATCACGCGGCCGAGCACTCCTTTGCCCGCCCCCTCCGACCCGCCGAGGACAAGGACCATCGGCCTGATCAGATCAAGCCAATGTAATGTTTCCAGCGGGGCGTCATTGATGGGCAGAGTAAAGGCAAACGTGCTTCCCTCGCCCGGCACGGTCTTTTTAAGGTATAGCCTGCCTCCCACCGAACGCAGCGCTTTTCCAAGAGACAAGATCCCCCAGCCATGACCACCTACGCGCATCTCCGCCATTCCGGACATGCGTAACTTAAACAGCTTTTGCTGAAGTTCTACAGAAATACCGCTGCCATTATCACTAACCTCCGTCTCAACAAATCCCGTTCCGGTCAGCCTTGCGCTAGTCACTATCCGGGAAGCCCCGCCCTTCAAGGCGTTTTTAAGCAATTCTTCCAGCACCGTTTTATATAAAGCGATATAGGTAGAAACGGGAGGCAGACGCCTTATCTCTTCGGAAAAGTTAACCTGAAAATCGGCGTCGGCGTTTATGGAAAGCTTCTTTTGGGCCATCTCTCTGGCCACCTGCGGGGCCAGTTCGATCACTTCCTCCACAATGCGCCGGATATCACCCGACTCCATGGAACGGCCCGACCAATTGATCAGGTTACGCATAAGGGCAACAATCTCCTTGCCCATTTTATCTATTTCCCCTAAACGCGTATTCAGGAAGCTTTCTGTGGCGTATGTCCCCGCGGCGTGGATATTACTTAAGGACCTTAGATCCCTGATGAGAGCCGGCAGATTATCGTCCCATATCCGGACAAGGTCATAAGCATCTGTCTTATACTCAAGAAAATCAAACGTCGCTTTGATCAGACGATGTTCGACTGTCCAGTATAAAGTTTTCATTGCCCGGACGGTCTCCCGGTCCAGCTGGAATCTTCCAGTTTCATATTTTTCCAAAATGCTAAAAGTGGAAAGACCGCTGATCTTATTCAGGAAGGCGTGCGCAAATTCCCGCATGGTAATATCCTCAATGACCGGAAGAATGATGGTGGCCTCACCGCCGACCCCCGGATTGTTTAAAAGAATGATGTCTCCTTCCAGGAACTTGACGATCTTTCGGACCAAAAAGACATCGAGGAGGTCGGCCGGATCGATGACCCCTCCCCCATTCTGTTGAAGGCGGTTATCGCGCACATAAATACGCGCCGTATTGCGCTGGCGCAGGACCTCGATCTCGATCCGGTTGGCCCTGGCCGTAATAGCGTTCGCGACCAGTTTCTTGATAACTTTGCTGAGCCCGCGCGATACCCTGGCCTCAACCGGATTAGGAGCCAAGATATAGCGGACGTTCACGCCTTCGGGCAGCTCGCCCATGGCCTCTTGCAGTTCCTGAATAAATTCATTGAGATCCTGCCGGTGGATCTCCTCCTGTTCTTTTTTAGCCGCAAGGAGAAGGCCCGCTTCATTGACAAAAGAGATGATCCTCCTGAACTCTATTCTCATGATCTCAAGATCATTTTCTATCTGGGCGTCCGCGAATTTCATTCTGTATAAATTATTCAACATCTTCTCGAGGGGTTTAAGGAATGTCCTGTTGATCCCCCGGATAAACGTGAAGACAAATTGTTCAAATTCCGACACATGCTCGCCCACCATACGCGGATTCTTCAAAAGTTGTTCTACATATTTCACTTTTTCCAACAAATTATTGATTTTGACTCTTCTCCCCTCGTCTTCTTCAGGGAGCCTGCTTTTGATCTTGTTGGCAAACCCGCCGAAAGACACGAAGGGATTCGTCATTCTATGCTCCAGGCCTTGCAGGATAAACGGCGCCGTGAAATACCAGAACGTGCGGTCCGCTTCCTGACGTACGTCCCGGTTCTCATCAAAAATAAGGATACGTAAAAGCCCTGAAACGACCTTCCAGTCAAAGGCGTGCAGGTCTCTGGCCAGATGCATTCTCATTTGGACGTTGGAGGAGCGGGCGATGGCTTCCAGCCGTGCCATGGCCAGCGATTTTCCTTCCTCGGCAAGGAGGACCAGCATCGAGATGACCCCGAACCACTGCGCTTCGGTATACCCGGCATCCGAATAGATATCATCGTGCCGGGCAAGGAACGATTCCACACCGTTAAAGCCCAGGATGTCCGCGATCCTGACATATTTCTTCCTGCTTCGTTTAAGGGCATCCTCCACCTGGGAAATAAATCGACGGGCGAAGAATAGGGCAAAAAGACTGATAACGCGATCTCCCTCGCTTCCCGTTTTCAGATAGGCCTCTTGCCTGATGATAAATTCTTCGATCTCCACGGAAGTCAGATCAGCGGGATGTTTGATCTCAACGACAGGATTGTTTTCGAATTCCGTGGCATAATCCTGATCGCGAGGCGATTCACCGGTATAAACAGCAATGGTAAAGCCGAAGTTGCCTGTTCTATGCAGATGGGGCCTGATGGGAACTTCCAATCTAAAGCCGTTGCCCTTGATCTCATCGGAGCCTTCGGCCGGTGTCCCGTCTTTTCTTCTTGACCAAAGCGTACGCCGCTCGTAGCCCTGGATCTGGTAGATATCCACCACTTCGATCTCATCACGATATACTTTTCGTCCGACCTCCGGCCATATTCGCAAACGGATCGTATTATCAGCGATATATCGCAAAAATTCCTCTTTGGTCAAATACCTGTCTATTTCAACGGTAATATAGGCCCGGAACCGTTCGCCCAGGACGATCTTTGACGGGTTTCTATCAAAATTGTCCCGATACACGGTCACAACTTTGGGGTCCATAGCTTCTCCCTCTATCGGGCTGGAGGAACGGCCGGACGCCGGGTTAAACAGTTTTTCATATCTCTTCAACAAGATCCTCCCCACATCCTTATCGAGCGACAACAGTTTTTTATTTCTATCTCCGACCCAGTCGAACCACAATTGTTCAAAGAAGCCGAGAGCCGTTCGGAATACCTCTTCCGATCTCCGGGAGGGCAAAGTATAAATAGGCATGCTGGGGTTATCCCTTACGATTTCCAGAACCATTCGAGTGCCGATCTTATAACGTCTATGGGGCACCGCTACCTCCATACATTCGATATAAACCCCTCCCAGGCCATCCAGCATTTGTGTCGCGACAACGAGCCCGGTGATCCTCTCTTTCTCTATATCAGAGACTGTCTGGTACAGAACCCCGCCATGGCGAATACCCACCTCCAAAGTCATTTCCCAATCCTCACGAGGCAAGGTCAACTTTCCGTTTTGTTCCTGCTGGCTGAACCACGTCGCGACAACGCGGCGCAGGTCTTCAATGGTTTCATGGGATATATTATTCTTAACAATATGCCCGTCTTTGATCGGCGAGGAGGCGGAGGGAGAATTCAGTGAAGTACTTGCGCCTGGTGTTGTAAACGAAATTAAACCTCTCTCACCGGGGTTAAAGCCAAAAAGCCTTTGCGCGTTTTTCGACATGACCAGAACAAAGTCCTCGCGGGAAAGCCGTTTTCTTAAAAGATCAATGAGGTTCCGGTAGTTGTAATCGGCGAGGTTGTAATGGCCGAGACTCTGCGTATCAGATCCAAAAATAACTTTATGGGCTCCGGCTTTCGTGATGGCTTTTAAGATCACGTCCCACGGCGCCCAGGACGGCTCCAAAAAGACATTGTCCAATGCCCTGGCAAGCTCGATGGCTTTATGGCGCTGTCCTTCATCAGGGTCAATATAGATATGCCCGAGGACAAAATTCATACCGGGGAATCTTTCCGCGAGCTGCCTTATCTGGTCCGGTTCCCCGTAAAGGGCTGCCGAATGGACTAAAATAACATGGTTTTGAACTAACGCCGGTTTCAGGCGGGAAACTTCGGCGAGGATCCGCTTCACCTCGTCTTTGTCAACGCGCACCTGGTCAACGCTGGGATGGAGCTTCAGTCCGACCACGGAAGGATATGTTTGCAGCAGCGCCATAATTTCATCGAGATCGCTGGCGTGAGGCATCGCAGTGTTGGGTGATCTGATATAAGGCGTCTCGGAGAGCGTCACCCATGCCAGCGCGCGGAACGCGTGCGGATATTTCTTCAGGATCTCCACCACCCGGTCATTGTGGCGGGATATGACCAGCGCGCGCTCCATGCCACCCGCGACCAGGGCCCGGTGCAGATAACCATTTTTCTGCTCTAAACCGATCGCCTCATGCGTATGGGCATCCGCCAGCAAAACAGGCTGGCCGGCAACGTCGAGGTCCAGATAGGCCAGATAGCTCCCTCGTTTGCCCCGGTGATCCAGCAAATGATCGACGGCGCCATGTCCATCATGGAAAATAAATTCCAGCCGATAATGCTTTAAAGCATCATCTAAATTGACCTGCCACAATCCTTCTTGAGTTTGGATCATTTCAATATCGCGGGAAACGTTTGAACCGTCATAAAAATACTGGATAAAGACCTTGCGCGGCTGCTTGAGGACATAGGGGAAATCAGCCAGTTCGACGGGGTTATAAATGATGCCCAGCCGGCCATTGACCAGCTGACTCTTGTCTATCGCAACCGGCACCGGGCCTATCGTGCGCGGCGATATCTCCAGCGGAGAACTGCCGGCAGGCGGTTCATCCGTCCTGTCTTTATTCGCCTGCGGTTCCTCAAAATAATGACGCATTTTTTCAAGTTGATGGATATCCATCAACTTTTTAAGAATTTTTTGCATCGGAGTAAAGAATCCAAGTCGAACCACCGAACTCCAACCGGTGCGGTTACGCGAACCGACGATCGCTGCCTTGCCGCCCCATAAGCTGATGGCAGGTCCCCCCGAATACCCCCCCACCGATCTGACCACTATCGGGATATTTCTGGTTTTTAACGCATCTTCCCGGGTTTCCGGCGGCAAGGAAGAGGTATACCCAAAAGAGAGCTCCAGTCTCTTGTTGCGAACATCCCCTATTAAACCAAATAGTGCCATGGGTTGGGCCGGCAGCCATTCACCCGTTTCCAATTGACGTAAATCGGAAAGCGTCGGCAGGTATATCTTTTGCCGAATATCTTCCGGAATATCCTCCTTGGCAATACGCAAAAGCAGGACATCATCGCCAAACCCGGCGGACTCGCCTCCATCGAAGTAATCGTAACGGTTAACCGTTTCAGCTAAAAATATTCTCCGGAAACCATCGGCATAGAACGAGATCTTCGCATTGTGAACATTTAAAAGTTGACCCGGCCCAACAAAGATGTGTTTGGCGCTCGGGATGAGATAATGGTCTTCGGTCTGCGCGATCACAAAAGCGGTTGTCCCGCGCACATTGACCAGAGAATATTTTGTATCGATCAATTGCTGGACCTGCTGTTCGATCTGCGCCCTGGCTTCCATAAAATGCTGCAGATCTGGCGCGGCAAGAGACATTTCTTCCCGGATAAAGGTGCTAAGCCCGTTCATCTTCGCGTTAGAATGGGAAGACGGCAAAAGGATAGCGGATTGTTCCGGCGGCACGAACAAGAATACCGCCTCTTCCTCGCGGGCGGCCTGGATCATGGCTACAGGAAACTTGATGCCCCGGACGCGGTAGCCGATAAAGATCTGGTCCACCGCTCCTTCTTGCGATCTCCATATTTCCTTCATGCGCACGCTGCGCCGGTCATAAGGATTATCGTAAAGATAGTTCGCCGTTGGGAACGGCTCCAGTTGATATCCCCACAGGGTCAATCCCGTTGCCTCTTCCTCATAATAGACATTTCCCTCGCGTCGGATCTCCTCTCCGGGGGTAAAATGCAGGGCTTCCAAAAGGCGGCGCAGCTTTTGACGCTCCAGCCGTTTATACATCCGCTGGACAAAGGCCGGCTCGCCGGGCCCGGAAGGTATCCACCGCGCACCCACTTCTTGCAGTATTTCCGGAACAGAGGTCGCGAACATATCGACCACGGCGTCCAGACCTTGCAAATATGAGGCAAGGTGCCGCACATAAAGATCGGCCCGCGGGTATTCTCTCTCAATGCCATCGATATCGGCGCGTATACGATTGGATATCCTTGCCTGCTGCAGCGAAAGCAAAAGCCAGTCGATATACTGGTGAATGGCGTTATGGGCGGGCTCCACATATTCTTTCAAGAATCCAACACGTGCCGCTTCCGGGAACTCCGCTGCCAATAACGCGTTTAAGGCCGCGGCCATAGACAACATCCCCTTGACAGTCACCTGCCGAACAACCTGTCCCTGTTCATTCTTAATTGATAAATACAGCGGCCACGAGGACCAGAATAGCCTGTAGACCTCATAGGAAGGATAGGCCAACAACAGATCAGCCATAATTTTCCGGTATTCTTCCTCTGTGTATTCCATCCCGGCAGGATGATAGATCTGGCGCAACCCCTTGAGCGCTTGATGATGATCCGGCTGAATCGAGAGAATGGTATTGAATCTGCTGATCGCCTCTTCGGTTCTTTGCAGAAGAACAAAAATATTGGCCATGCCCTGATGCGCCGGTATATTGCGATGATCGACATGCAAAGCTTTTCCATACCATTGCAAGGAAGTCTCAAAATCTTCCCGGATAAATGCGACCTGGGCCAGGCCATTGATGGCTTCGGTATTGTTTGGATCGATCCGCACAACCTTGTCATACCATTCCTTCGCCTGATCCAATTCGCCCTGCTGGACAGAAATATACGCCAGGGCGTTTTTGGCCTCGGTGTTGACGGGATCGCCCTCCAGGACCTTTTGATACCGCAATTTGGCTTCTTCCCAATGGCCATTGGCCAAAAATCCCCGGGCCTTTGCCAGATTGGTTTCTATGGGGCTGGAACTATTGCCCGGGGCCGGCTTTTTGTCCTGCTCGCCGCCGGCCTGACGGCGCGCGGCTTCCAACTCGATGTATTCTTTGTCGCGACCTTCATAACGATCCTGGAATGATTTAATGACCATCCGGTCAAGTTCTCCCAAGAGATGAACAACCTTGCGGACCCGATCAAAGTTGCTTTTTATAACCAATAAATGTTGCGACCGATCGTCCGGATCGGAACTGGTCACGAACAGCTGGATGTTCAAGACGATCACTTGCCATGGGTTAATAATATCGTAGCGACTGACAGGATCTCCATGATAAAGGGTTGTCCACAAAACAGGAAAATCTTCTTTCAGTCTGTCTTCAAGTTTGAGTACTCGCGCCCTTGTATCCCCTGTGCTGTTAATCAGTGTTTTGGCCAACCGGGACCTGCTTCCAAGCTTTGGATTGTTCTCTAATGTATCGATAATTTCTTTAAGCTCGACAAGAAGCGCCTGCAATATTTGATGTGTCTCCAGTACCTGCCGCTTCAGGGCGTCATTCTCCTCCCCAGCCATCGGACTAGAGGCGTTTTTGCGCGGATTCTTGCGCGGGGTTTTATCGCGCAACAATTCGTCCCAGAAAGATATGGAAAATTCGTTATAGGCACGGCTCCGGGAAGAAATACCATAGGCAGCCAAAAGACGGTGGAATCGCTCGCTACTGGTGCGCAGAAGATTGCCTTCTCTCTTCGTAAAGTTGCTACTGCCGATCACACGCAGACCCGGGGCATACTCACGAAGACCCAGCCGGGCCATATGAAGGGCCGGCCGATGCCGCAATGATCGGTAGTCGATATCGTGATAGATCCGGCGCATAGTCATGGCCAGAGACTTCAGGCCGTTTCTAATTGCGATTTCTTTCTTTTTGCTGATTTTCGAAGTCGGTGAAGAAGAAGCCCGCCGTTGGCGAGGCTCGCCGAAGGCGGCCGCTGCGGGGCTGGAGGCGCTGCGTTTTTCCATTTCAATTTCCGCCCATAAACGGCGGAAATGCCTAACAAACCATTTCGTGTTATACGCAAGTTTAGGTGAGATGCCTGTTGCCGACGTTACTGCTTCGTCAAATCCTTTATTTTTAGAATTTAAATATTTCAGTTGTATTTTATAAGCGAACCGTTCTCCGGGATTTTTGTAGTATTTTCTCAAACTCAGTTTACCGCCGTTTAAAGACCAGGAATGAACAGCTTTATCTATATGATGGGCTAATTCATGAACCAACTTGGAATTATATTTAATTGGATCTTTCTCTTTCAATAAAAGAAGTTTTTGAGAAATCATAATGACGTGATCATGGCTGCCATATAGCGCATCAGAAAGGCTCTTTTGTGTCTCGGAGAAAGAAGATATATCAGGCTTGCGGCTATAAAACGCTGATGTTTCATGGTCCCCAGGAAATGGACTGCGCGCCATAAATATCGCTTCAGATACCAAAGGTTCCATAATAAGCACATGGGCATCTTCAACTCCAACAAAAGCAGCCGCCTCAGGCGCGACTTCATGAATGGATACATGCTCGACACCTTGTTTTATTGCCTCCAGAGGGTCAAAGACTTCATCGTCATCGTTATTTTCCATGGGGCTGGAGGAAGAATCGGCCACTACGGGGTGGTGAACGAGCGAAGCGCGTTGAACCATTCTCCCCCCAACCAGCCACGGTTTAGTTGGAGCCCGCAGCGGCCATAAAATGTCTACTTGATCTGTCTTTTTCAATATACTTTGCGAAAGCGGCGAACCATTGAGGCTTCGCGGTAAGAAGATGATGAGAAGACTTGTCACGAGGAGAATTATGAAAATACGTT